>JAABUJ010000212.1_pt1 | contig 127466 bp, 111 predicted proteins | sample 5559131 | NCBI WGS metagenome assembly JAABUJ01 (sample SAMN10711875, study PRJNA513366) | rock metagenome | isolation source: Antarctica rocks | place: Antarctica: Victoria Land, Mt New Zealand nord | collected 2016-01-07 | reverse complement strand
GGGGTGGACGTGGAGGTGGTGCTGGTCGGGGTGGACGTGGAGGTGGTGCTGGTCGGGGTGGACGTGGAGGTGGTGCTGGTCGGGGTGGACGTGGAGGTGGTGCTGGTCGGGGTGGACGTGGAGGTGGTGCTGGTCGGGGTGGACGTGGAGGTGGTGCTGGTCGGTGGCGTGATGATGTTGGTGGTGATCGAGGTGCTGCAGGTCACCGTGCCACCCCCGCCGTTGCCGGAATTGTTGCACTGGTTGACGGTGACAGGCAGCGCCGATGTCTGGGTGGAGGGCCCGACTGTGCATGTCACCCGCATCGTTCCTCCGCCGCCGTTGCCGGAGCTGTTGCACTGGGTGATAGTGGCATTGGTCGTGCTAGCCGGGAAAGGGTCGCAATTCACGGTCGGCTGGGTGCCCCCGCCCGTGCCCGATCCGTTGCACTGGTTGACCGTGGCGCCGGTAGTCGAGGCCGTCCCAGTGATGTTGTTGGTGATCGTAACCGTGCACTTGACCGCGCTCCCTCCTCCGTCACCCGTCCCGTTGCACTGGTTCACGGACGTGGTGAGCTGGCCGGAAGTGGTAGTTGTCGGCGCCGCGCAAGTCGGGGCACCAGCGGCGCCGGTGCACACCTGCGTTGTCACGGTGGAAGTGGCTACGCCGGTGGCGAGGTTGAGGTTGTTGATGATCGTGACCGTGCAGTCCACCTCCTGGCCACCAACATTGGCGATGCCGTTGCACTGGTTGACGGCTGCGGACGCGGGGGCGGCCGAAGTCGCCACGACGAGGGCCACCATCAGCCCCGCAGAGAACAGCGCGGCCAGGATCGCCACCGACGCGGCACCCAAGCGAATACGCCTCACCGCTCTGCCGCTTCCCGAACACACCCACAAAGGTTCATATAATCGCTGACTCCCGCCAATTTAGGAATTTAGGACCTACATATACAAGACATGGCGCGAGCCATAACACATCATTGCTGCGCCTCGGCTCCTGAACACCAGGGCCACCAAGTCCACCCCATATGCGCCTCCTCTCGCTACTAGCTCGGACAACTCCATCACTGAGTGTCCTAAAGGCGAGGTGGGGTATCTAGTCGTCAATTGTGACTACAATGGGTGCAGGTGAGAATCTGAAGCTGGGGTGAGCATGAAGCGTCTTTTCTCGGTGCCTAGAGCCGCGCGCTACGCGGCCCTGGGTGTGGCGGCGACCGGACTAGGGGTAGCCTTCGTGCGCGACCATGGAAGCGCTGGGGCCGGGATGGCGGTGGGTGTCGGCCTGGCGGTGGGCCAGGCACTCCCACTGTCCGTTCTCGATCGGTACCCCTTGTGGGTCTTCGGCATCTCCGAGGCGGCCAACGCCGCGTACGGCGCACTGGGCTATCCCAGCTCACCGGTGAGCTTCTCCCCCTACCTGGCGTTGGCAGTACTGGCTAGCCGGTGTCGCTGGGCGGCGCTGTCGGCCCTGGCGGCCGCCATGGGTGTCGTAGTGCTGATGGGGTGGCTGCGTCCGGAGCATGTGATGGCAGTGGACTACCTCGCCAACCTGGTCGTCGTGCTGGTGTTCTTCGTCGGCGGGCGTGAGCAGGGATCATGGAGGCGCAGACATGCGCTTAGCATCGAGCGCCTGCGCACAACTGCCGACCTCGAAGCAGCAGCCGTCGAGCGCACCCGCCTGGATGAGCGACTGGAGCTGGCGAGGGAGCTGCATGACACCCTTGGGCATGCCCTTGCCGTCGTCCGTCTGGAGGCTCAGTTGGCAAACAAGGCCATAGAGGACGACCCGGGGCTGGCCCGGCAGTCGCTGGAGGTCGCTGATCGTCGGGCCAGCGACGCCCTCAACCAGGTCCAGACCCTGTTGGGTCGTCTCGAGGTGGCGGCCCCGTTGTGTGGGCAGTGCGCCCGCTCCGATCTGGAGGCGTTGGTGGCCGGGGTGAGAAGCGCGGGGGTGCGGGTGAGCCTGGTAGAACAAGGCGCCGCCAGGACGCTCGCCCCCCTGGCCAGCCATGCGCTGTACCAAGTTGTTCAAGAGGCACTGACGAACGTGCTGCGCCACGCCGGGGCCGAGCATGCGTGGGTGGTGGTCTCATGGGGCAATAGCGGGGTGCGCCTGCGGGTCACCGATGATGGCGCGGGCGGGGCGGTCCAGCCGGGTCGGGGCCTCGTCGGGATGACCGAGCGGGTCGAGCTGCTCGGAGGACAGCTCAGGATCGGTCCTTGCGCCGAGGGCGGCCTGATGGTCGAGGCTGACCTACCTCTGCCGTGGGACGTAGGCCCGGGATGAGCATCCGAGTGGTCCTGGCCGAGGACGACACCGACTACCGAGCCGCTCTATGCGCCTTTCTCGGCCACGAGGTGGACGTGGAGGTGGTCGGCCAGGCCGACAGCGCAGAGGAGACGCTGGTCATCGCCGCTCGGACGCGCCCTGACGCCATCCTCATGGATGTGCGCCTGCCGGGGATGGATGGCATCTCGGCGACTGCGCTGCTGAGCGACTCGCTTCCCGGTGCGGCAGTGGTAATCCTCACGCTGTTTGCCGCCGAGGAGGCGCTGTTCGCGGCGCTGGCCGCAGGCGCCTGCGGGTTTGTGCTCAAGTCGGCCCCAACTCCCGAGATTGTCGTCGCCCTTCGCCATGCCGTGGAGGGTCGCCTGCCGCTGGATCCGGCTATGACCCGTTACCTGGCGCGTCGGGCAGATCAGTGCTCCCGCCCCGAGGGGATGCCTGGCGCTGACTTGACCAGCCTCTCGCCACGTGAACGAGAGGTGCTGGCGCTGTTGACGAAGGGTTGCACCGACGCTCAATTGGCTCGGCGCCTCGGATTAGGCTTATCAACCGTACGTACCCATCTGTGTCGCATAAGAGACAAGCTTGGTGTGCGAACTCGACTCGAGTTGGCCCTGCTCGCAACCGAGGCGTCACCCGCATGGCCTATCCAGTAGGCCGATCTACTCAATTCCCGATCTTCATGCCCCAAAGCCGACAAAAATTGATCCCACAGATTATCCGCCACATCACCGCGGTTGTCCCGGGCCTGGGGGCGTCGGAGGCTGCCACCTCTCGATGCCCACCGGAGGCTGCCGCCTCTCAATGGTCGCTCGGGGCTCGGGCTGGGAGCAGGGCCTGTCTGACCAGAGCCCGCCCGAGGTCCGAGATCAAGCCGCTGCCCGGTGAGCCGCCTCCATGACCTCGGTGAACGCATCGGTGAACAAGGCGACCTCCGTCTCGTCGATCACGAGAGTCGGGAGCAGCTTGATGACCTCCATGTGGTCGCCCGCCACCTGGGTCAGCACGCTGTGGCGCTGGAAGAGGGTGCCCACCACCACCTGGGCGAACAGGCCGTGGCGCGCCCGGTGCAGGGCGCTCCAGCTCCCCCGGAGGCGCAGCGACTGGGGCCGGTCGAACTCCAGGCCGATCATCAGCCCCCGCCCCCTTACCTCGCGCAGCAGCTCATAGCGCTGAGCCAGCTCACCCAGCCCGACCTGCAGGACCTGGCCCATTCGGGCGGCATTCTCCACCAGACCCTCCTCGTCCACCACCGCCAGGGTGGCCAGGCCGGCGGCCATGGCCAGGGCATTGGCTCCGAAAGTCGAGTCATGAACCAGCATCTGGTCCATGGACGAATAGACCTTCCTGATCCTTGGGGGGTCAGCCGGTCGGGGTGGCGTCGTAGCCGGCGGGCAGGGCGTGGAGGAGGTTGGCGGCCAGCGGGGCGGCGACTGAGCCACCTACCCCTCCGCCATACACGAACACGGCAAAAGCCAGGTCCCCTCGGAAGCCAATGAACCAGGCATGGGTGGCGGGGTTGGTCCCGGCACCGAACTCGGCCGTGCCCGTCTTTCCCGCGGTGCCGGCTGGCAGGCCGGCTCCCGCCGCCGTTCCGCCGGTCACCACGGCGGTCATGAGGGTGTGCAGGGTGTCGGCGATGCCCGCTGGCAGGGGCATGGGCGCAACGGTGTCGTCAGGTGCACCCGCCACCAGCCGGGGCGCACGATAGGCGCCGGAGGCGACGGTGGCGGCAACCGACGCCATGGCCAGGGGCGAGACGATGACGCCTGCCTGGCCGATGGCAGTGGCGGCCCGTTGATTGGCATCGGTGGGAACCGGCACCTTGCTGCCCGCCGCGGCGATGCCGGGCTTGGGGGTGGTGCCCAGCCCATAGAGACTGGCCGCCTGGACCAGCGCCAGGCCGTCGGGCAGGCTGGCCGCCAACCCGATGAAAGCGGTGTTGCACGACACCGCGAAGGCACGGGTCAGGCTCAGGGTGGGCATGGCCTCACCCTCGAAGTTGCGGTACACCTGCCCATTGACGGCCAGGGTCTTGGGACAGGTGGCCGTCGTCGATGGCGTGTCACCGTGCTGGAGCAGAGCAGTGGTGGTGATCACTTTGAAGGTCGAGCCCGGAGGCACCTGGCCGTCCAGGGCGACGTCGAACGCCGATGTGGTTGGACGGCTCACCGAGCCAAGGATCTCACCGGTGGAGGCCCGGAGCACCACCAGGGCAGACTGCCTGGTCGGGTCGACACCGGCCATGGCACTCTCGGCCGCCCTTTGCACGGTCGGGTCGATGCTGGTGGCTACCGGCTGACCGGGACTTGCCGGCTTGGACCCGAGGGTGGCGATCGTCATCCCCTGGGCGTCGGCCACCGTAACCACCCCCGCCGGGCTGCCAGCCAGGCGGCGCTCGTAGGCAGCCTCGATCCCACCCTGGCCGACCTGGGCGGTGGCGCTGTACGGGCCACCCAAGGCGCGCAGCTGGTCGGCGGTGATGGGGCCCACGGTGCCGACCAGATGAGCCAGGCCGGGGGTGATGGTCGACTGGGCGCCCTGGGTGAAGCTGGTGCCGGCGACGGTGTACAGCGTGGTACCGGGCTGGGCCTTGATGGCCTGGAAGGTGGCCAGCGCCAGGATCCCGACCGGTTGGAGCTGCGCCGGATGGGCAGTGGCCGCCCTCACCGCGGTAGACGCCGTGGTGGGCGAGAACCCAGCGGCCACCAGAAGGCTGGTGACCTGGGCCGGGTCGGTGATGCGCTGGCCGACCAGACCGACCTGCACACCCGTCGGGGTGAGCGAGACCCCGTTGGCGCCCAGGACGCCGGCGCGGGCCGGCCAGGTCCGGGCGACGGCAAAATGGTCCCCGGTGCCCAACTGGTGGGCCAGAGCACCCGGCGACCAGGCAACCAGCCAGTGCCCCGACACCTTGCGCAGATGCAAGCTGGCGGTGAGGTCAAGCCGTCCATAGCCGCCCAGGTCGAGATGGCTGGTCAGGGGCGCGACTGCCGTCGATCCGTGAATGACCGCGGTCCCGGCGACATGACTGGCGGAGGTGATGTCAAGGTCGGTGGCCGCGGTGGTGTAGGTGGCCGCGAAGTCGGTCGGCGGGGCATCCACCAAGGCAGTCATCGCCGCATAGTCCTTGTGGCCCCAAGCCGTGACGAAGGCCGAGGCGGTCTGGTCGGGCCCGGAGGATCCGCAGCTGGTCAGCCCGGAAGCCCCGGCCAACGTGGCGCCACCCAGCGTCAACACTCGCCGGAGGCTGCCGCCTCTCAATGCCCACCGGAGGCTGCCGCCTCTCAATGCCCACCGGAGGCTGCCGCCTCTCAATGCCCACCGGAGGCTGCCGCCTCTCAATGGTCGCTCGGGGCTCGGGCTGGGAGCAGGGCCTGTCTGACCAGAGCCCGCCCGAGGTCCGAGATCAAGCCGCTGCCCCGGTGAGCCGCCTCCATGACCTCGGTGAACGCATCGGTGAACAAGGCGACCTCCGTCTCGTCGATCACGAGAGTCGGGAGCAGCTTGATGACCTCCATGTGGTCGCCCGCCACCTGGGTCAGTACGCCGTGGCGCTGGAAGAGGGTGCCCACCACCACCTGGGCGAACAGGCCGTGGCGCGCCCGGTGCAGGGCGCTCCAGCTCCCCCGGAGGCGCAGCGACTGGGGCCGGTCGAACTCCAGGCCGATCATCAGCCCCCGCCCCCTTACCTCACGCAGCAGCTCATAGCGCTGAGCCAGTTCGCCCAGCCCGACCTGCAGGACCTGGCCCATTCGGGCGGCATTCTCCACCAGACCCTCCTCGTCCACCACCGCCAGGGTCGCCAGGCCGGCGGCCATGGCCAGGGCATTGGCTCCGAAAGTCGAGTCATGAACCAACATCTGGTCCATGGACGAATAAACCTTCTTGAAGATCCAGTCCCTGGTCAGGGTGGCGCCAATGGGCACCATCCCGCCCGACAGAGCCTTGGCCACCGTGACGATGTCCGGGTCGACCGCCTCGTGCTGGTAGGCGAAGAACCGCCCGGTGCGCCCGATGCCGGTTTGTACCTCGTCGCAGATCAGGAGGGCGTCGTGCTCCCGGAGGAGTCGCTGGGCGTCAGCCAGGAAGCCGACGGGCGGCACGAAGACGCCCTTGCCCTGGATCGGCTCAACCAGGAATGCGGCCACGTCACCCCGGCGCAGCTCGGCTTCCAAGGCATCGAGGCTCCCCAACGGGACGGCGGTATCGGCCAGGAGGGGACCAAAGCCCCGGCGGAACTCGTCGGAGCCATTGACCGACAGCGACCCGACCGTCAATCCGTGGTAGGCGTGGTCGCAGTAGACGATGCGAGGCCGCCCGGTGGCCCGCCGAGCGAACTTGAGGGCGGCCTCCACTGCCTCGGTCCCGCTGTTGCAAAAATAGACCCGGTCGAGCCCAGGGGCCTTGGCCAGCAAACGGTCAGCCAGCAGACCGGGAAGCAGAGGAGCGTCCATCTGCACCATGTCGGCCAGCTGGCGGTCCAGGATCTCATGCAGGGTGTTGCGAACCACCGGATGGTTGCGCCCGATGCCGAACACACCGAAACCGGCCAGGAAGTCGAGGTAGCGGCGACCTTCTACGTCGTAGAGGTACGATCCCTCACCCCTTTCGTAGACCTTGTCGAACCCAATGGCTCGCAACACTCGAGGGGTCTGGGGATTGAGGTAGCGTGAGTGCAGGGCATGGCCCTCGAGGCGTCGCCCCATGAGGGCCTCGTTCAGGTCGAAGCCCATGTCGGGAGGCTATACGGGGACGTCCCCCGGTGAGGCTGGGTTTTGCTGGGCTCAGCTCAGCAAACCGACCTGCTCGGCCATCTCTCGCAAACCGGGCCCGGGCCGCGCTCCCAGATGGCCGATCACCTCGCCTGCCACCAGGCTCCCCAGCCGGGCGCATCGCTCCAGGTCCCCGGCGGCCCAAGACTCCCCGACCCCTGGGTCACTGTGAGTGAGGCCGAACAGGAACCCGGCTGCGTACAAATCCCCTGCCCCAGTGGTATCCACCACCGGCTCGACCGGCCAGGCCGGCACCTTCACCCGCTCGCTGCCGGCCGCCACCACCGAACCCTGCGAACCCAGGGTCACTGCCCACAGGGCCGGACCCTCGGCCACCTGGTCAATGGCTGCGCCCACGTCTTGCGTGCCGGTGAGCAGGCTCACCTCAGCCTGATTGGCGAAGACCACATCAACCTCGTCAGCCACCAGGGTGAGGAAATCGTCTCGGTGACGCTGCACGCAGAAGCTGTCCGAGAGACTGAGAGCGACCCGGCCGCCCGCCCGCCGAGCGGCCGCCATGGCTGCCCGCAGGGCCTGCTTGGCGGCCGGCATGTCCCAGAGGTAACCCTCGACGTAAAGGATCTTTGCCTGGGCCACCAGATCGGTGTCGACGTCGGCCGATCCGAGCTGGGATGCCACGCCGAGGTAGGTGCTCATGGTCCGCTCGGCGTCGGGGGTGACCAGCACCAGACAGCGGCCGGTTCCCTCCCCGTCGAGCGGGGGACCGCCTCCGACAGACCTGGCAGCAAAGTGCACTCCGGCGGCTCGAATGTCCCGACTGAACACCTGGCCCAGCTCGTCGTCCGCCACCCTGGCCAGGTAAGCGGCCGACCTGCCGAGGCAGGACACCCCCACCATGGTGTTGGCCGCCGAGCCTCCCGAAGCCTGGGTGGCAGGCCCCATGGCTGCCAGCAGCCGGTCCGATTCGGGCTGGTCCACCAGCGTCATGGACCCTTTGGCCAGACCCAGCGCGGCCACCTCCTCGTCCGAGGCGTGGGCCAGGACGTCGACGATGGCGCTGCCGATCCCCACCACTTCGACCTGATCGGGATCGGTTCGGTCCGCCATGGCCGCTCACCGTAGTCCCCAGAGCCGTCTAGCCTCGATTCCCGATGACTCCACCGCCAGCCGCGCCAGCATCCCCAGTGGGGAAAGACTCCGCCTACCGCCTGCCCCGCACCGTGGCGCCCTTGCGCTACGAGCTGACCATCACCCCCGATCTGGGGGCGGCCACCTTCTCGGGTGACGAGCTGGTCAGCCTCCAGGTGCACCAGCCGATCAGCGAGATCGTGCTCAATGCCACCGAGCTCGAGATCAGCCGAGCCAGCCTGGCGGCGCCCGACGGTACGCGACACCAGCTGACCATCACCATGGTCGAGGCGGACGAGCAGGTGGTACTCGGTCTTCCCACCCCAGTCCCCGCCGGCTCGGCCACCTTGGAGCTCAGCTTCTCGGGAGTGCTCAACGACAAGCTGCGGGGGTTCTACCGGTCCACCTTCGTCGACCAGTCCGGCGCCCAGAGGGTCATCGCCACCACCCAGTTCGAGTCCACTGATGCCCGTAGGGCCTTTCCTTGCTGGGACGAGCCCGACCGCAAGGCGGTCTTCTCGGTGACCCTGGTGGTCGACGAAGGCCTGACGGCCATCTCGAATGCGGCAGTGGCCTCTGACTCCAGAGTCGAGGAGACCGCGGCCGGGGACGGCAAACGGCGGGTGCGCTTCGCCGACACCATGGTGATGTCCACCTATCTGGTGGCCATGGTGGTGGGGCCCCTGGAGGCCACCGAGCCAACCGACGTCGAGGGCATTCCCCTTCGGGTCGTGCATGTGCCGGGCAAGCGCCACCTGTGTGACTTCGCTCTGGAGGTGGGGGCCCATGCACTGAGGTTCTTCTCCGCCTGGTTCGCCATCGCGTACCCGGCCGACAAGCTGGACCTCATCGCCCTGCCTGATTTCGCGGCTGGGGCCATGGAGAACCTGGGAGCGGTGACCTTCAGGGAGCAGGTGCTGTTGATCGACCCGGCGGCCGCCTCCCGGGCCGAGTTGGAACGGGTGGCCGATGTGGTCTCCCACGAGATCGCTCATATGTGGTTTGGCGATCTGGTCACCATGAAATGGTGGAACGGCCTGTGGCTCAACGAGGCCTTCGCCACCTTTATGGAGATGCTCTGCGTTGACGCCTTCCGCCCGGATTGGGAGCGCTGGGTCAGCTTCGGGCTGTCACGAGGCGCAGCCATGGACACCGACGGGATGGCCTCCACCCGGCCCATCGAGTTCCCGGTGGGGCGTCCGTCCGAGGCGGAGGGGATGTTCGACATCCTCACCTACGAGAAGGGGGCGGCGGTCCTGCGCATGCTGGAGCGCTACCTCGGGGCCGAGCCCTTCCGGCGGGGCATCGGCCATTACCTCAATGCCCATCGTCACGGCAACGCCGAGACCACCGACCTGTGGGACGCCATCGAGACGGTCACCGGGGAGCCGGTCCGAGCCACCATGGACAGTTGGATCTTCCAGGGCGGTTATCCCCTCGTCCGGGTCAGCGCCAGCGGAGACCGTAGGGCGCTGGCATTGGACCAGCTGCCGTTTCGCTACCGTGCCGAGGGCAACGGGCGAGGAGCCATCGGCTCCGACTGGCAGGTCCCGGTCATGTTGAGGGCCGGCGTGAAGGGGGCCGACGCCGGAGACGAGGCCGAGCAGGTCGAGCACCACCGGGTGCTCCTCGGGCCGGATGGGGCAAGAGTGGATCTGGGCGGCCGGGTCAACTGGGTGGTGGTCAACGAGGGCGGCTGGGGCTTCTACCGGGCCCACCAGTACGGGGACCTGGCTCAGGCGCTGGCCGATCAGCTGGGCAACCTGGGACCCCTCGAGCGCTTCAACCTGGTGAGCGACACCTGGGCCGAGGTACTGGCGGGCATACAGCCGCTGGGGGCGTTCCTGGCCCTGATCCGGCGGTTGGAGAATGAGTCGGATCCCAGCGTCTGGAGCGTGGTCGTCGGCGCCTTGGCCCTCTTGGACCGCATCGGTGGAGAGGGAAGTCGGCCGGCCCTCCAGGCCTTCGCTCGCGCCCGACTCGGCCCTGCCTTTGGGCGGGCGGGCTGGACGGCCAAGATTGGGGATGGCGAGAGGACCGGCACCCTGCGGGCCACCCTGCTGGACGCCCTGGGCAATCTGGGCGCCGACCCGAGGGTGATCGAGCGGGCCAGGGGGATTCACGCCGACGCCATGGCCGGGCAGGAAGCCATCGAGCCCGACCTGGCCGGAGCGGTGGTGGCGGTAGTGGCGGTCAACGGCGGGGGGGCCGAGTACGAGGCCTTCCTGGAGCGTTACCACCATCCGGCCAATCCCCAGGAGGAGACCCGTTACCTCTATGGCCTGCCCCGATTCCGCCAGCCGGACCTGGTGGCTCGCACCCTGGAGTTCGCTCGCACCGAGGCCCGTACCCAGAACGCCCCGTTCATGGTCAACCTGTTGCTGGTCAACCGGGACGGAGGTCGCGCCGCCTGGGAGTTCGTCAAGGCCCACTGGGACGAGTTGCTGGTCCGCTTCCCCCGCAACACCATCCCCCGCATGCTCAGCGGCATCTCCGGGCTGTGCGAGCCAGCCCTGGCAGCCGATGTGGGCGCCTTCCTTGATGCCCACCCCGTTCCTTCAGGTGGACGAACGGTCGAGCAGAGCCTGGAGCGCCTGGCCGTGAACCTCGCGTTCGCCCAGCGAGAGGGCCCAACCCTGGCCGCCATGCTCGAAGCCACCTTGTAGAGCTTCCAGGCCACCGGTCGAGGCCAGCACGTCGTGGCGCCTCTCGACGGCGGCCGCCAGGGCGGATCGAAGGGTGGGCTCAGCCGCCAGCTGCTCCTGCAGGTGGGCCATCAGTCGAGGAGCGGGAGGCCGCCCACCACTCGGCCGATGAAATCCAGCAGGGCATCGGTGGTCGGTGCCATGACCCGCGCCGCCCGAGAGTCCCGAAAGCGGCGCTCGATCCCGAGCTCCTTGCGAAATGCTGATCCCCCGCAGACCTTCATGGCCAGGTCGGTCACCTCCAGGGCGGCCTCGGCAGCCACCGCCTTGACCTCCAGCACCCGCAACATGGCGTCCTCCCGGGACTTGGCGACGGCGGTGATGGTGTCCCCCACCAGCGTCCTGGCGGAGTCAGTGGCCACTCGCATGCGGGCCAGGTCGGCCCGGGCCAGCGGCTGCTGGATGAGTGTCTGATCGAGGTGCTCCAACCGGGTGGCCCGGAGGTGGCGGGCCGCCTCAGTCGTGACCGCTTCCATTATTCCCGAGCTGAACGCCGCGGAGAGAACCAGGAACCATGGGAACACCACCATGAGGGCAAGGTCGAGACCGCCTCCGTCCGCCCCGAGCATGGCGGTGGCCGCCACCTTGGCGCCATCCGCGGTCACCGGGACGGAGTCGTTACCCCGCAAACCCATGCCGTCGAAGCCTCCGGAGTGATGCAGCCCGGGCGTATCGGCCGGCACCAGCCACAGGGTCATCGGCCCTTCCGCCGCCAGTGGCCGGCTGGACCAGACGTAGCTCTGGGCGTGATTGGCGGCGGTCACCCAGCTCTTCTTGGCGTCGAGACGCACCTCAGCCCCTTCGCCGGACTGGGCGGCCGTCGACTGGGTGGCCCACAAGTGGCTCCTGGAGCCCGCCTCGGAGAAGGCCAGCGTTGACAGGTGCCCCCCCGAGGCGATGGCCCGACGCACCTCCTCGGGCCCGTAAGCCTCTATGGCGACGGTGGCCGTGTAGTGCATCATCATGATCATGGCGGTCGACCCGCAGCTGGCCGCCAGCCGTTCGATGACATGAGCGGCCGCCGCCAGATTGCCGCCGCCGCCGCCGATTGCCGCGGCCGAGGTCAGCCCGAGGAGGCCCGCATCCCCCAGCGCGCCGATGGACGCCGATGGAAAAGTACCTTGGGTATCGACGCGCTCGGCGTCGGGGGCGACCACATCAGTGATGACGCGCTCTAGCGCGTCCTTCCATTCCGGCATGCTCTCTCCTTTGATGGCTGGTGTGAGACTGCGGCCCTCAGCCACCCGGAGGCAGGACAGAGGGGCCACAACCATGGTCGCCCGACCGGACGACGCTGTCGCCTGCTCAGCGACAGCGCAGCATGTGCTCCTCCTTCAACCGGCCGGCAACCAGCCGGCCTGAGCATCACAACCTAGTTGACCCCTGGCCGCCCAGGGAGCGGTAGGGTCTCGCCGTCCCGCTCGTCGATCTTGCCAAAGGAGGCGCCGCTGTGGCACGACGCTGAGCCCCCACCTGCATCGCCCGGTCGGGCGAACCCCGCCGCAGCCGCGATCCCTGAGCTATCGAGTAGCGGGCTCCCTGCGGTACATCCATCACTGACCGCGAGGAGCACCCGTGAGCAACATCGTCCCGCCAGCCGACCTGGCCCCCGTGGGGCCAGCCGGCCCCCTTTCATCCGTCCCCCGTCGTCCCCTCTTGGTGGGGTTGACTGCCTTCGCCGCGGTGGCCGTGGCCGGCCTTACCTGGGCCAAGTGGGATCCCTACTGGCACAAGCTGTTCCACGTCCTGGCCACTGCCAACCTGGGGACCTCCATCCTCACCGGCAAGGCCAAGGCCCCTCCGGCCCCCTCCTGGCACGCCGCCCTCAGCTACACCATCGCCTACGGCAAGTCGATCTGGATCGCCCTGGTGGCCGCCCTGCTCATCGCCTCGGCAGTGGAGGCTTTCTTGCCCAGGCGCTGGTTGCTGGCCGTGCTCCAGCGCGGTCACAGCCGCCTGGCCGGCTCGGTCGCCGACGGCCTGCTGGCCCTGCCCTGCATGATGTGCACCTGTTGCACCGCCCCCCTGACCGTCAGCATTCGCCGCCAGGGCGTCCCCACGTCGTCCGCCCTGGCCTACTGGGTGGGCAACCCGACCCTCAATCCAGCCGTGCTGGGCTTCTTGGCCATCGTCCTGCCCTGGCAGTGGGTAACCGTACGCATCCTCATCGGGGTCGTCCTGGTGGTCGGGGTGACCACCGTGGTCGGCCGGCTGAGCCCCGGAGAGCTCGACGCCACGGCCTCCCAGACAATGGTACCGCCGGTCCCAAGCGGGGCCACAGACCTCGACGGCCCAACGACGCTGGCCGGTGCCGGGCGGCGCTTCCTGGTGGCCCTGGGGCGCCTGTCAGTCACCCTGCTGCCTGAGTACCTGGTCGTGGTGCTGTTGCTGGGCGGCCTGCGGGGCTGGCTCTTCCCGGTCGGCCACAGCCTGGCCGGATTGGGAGTGCTGGCCGTGCTGGTGTTCGCGGTGGTGGGGACCTTGTTCGTGATCCCCACCGCCGGTGAGATTCCCATCATCCAGGGACTGCTGGGGGCCGGTGTGGGACTCGGCCCGGCCGGCGCCCTGCTGGTGACGCTGCCCGCCCTCAGCCTCCCCTCCATGGTCATGGTGGGCCGCTCCTTCCCGGTCCGGGTGATACTGGCCATGGCCGGCGGAGTAGCCGTCCTCGGGTTGGGCGCGGCCGGCCTGCTGGTCCTGCTCAGCTGACTGCTCGAAGCCGCGTCTCGGCCGCCGAGGACATTCAGAGGTCCAGAGCCAGACGAAGGCCGCTGTCAACGTCCTCCATCAGCAGAGGCGCTAGGTCGCCTGCCCGCCCGACCAACCGGTTGCGGTCCACTACCACGACCTGACTGACGTTGACTACCGAGTCCTTAGCCAGGCCTACATGGCCGCGGGGCACAGAGACGTTCCCCCGCCCCCCGGCCAGGCGGAGGTTGGTAGTAAGCGGAACCACCAGGACCGTCCTGATCCGGGAGCGATTCAGGCGATCCGACGAGACGATCAGGGCGGGGCGGCGGCAACCTGGCTCTGATCCCAACGGCACACCGAAGTCCGCCCACCATATCTCGCCTCGTCTCAGTGCTCCCACTCACCTCGATCGATCAAGTCTCTCGCCGCCTCGAGCGAGAGGCACTCAACCTCGCCAGCGGTGACACCGATATCGAGGTCGTCTGCGACAGCATCCCAGGACGCAGTAACTGGGTCCTGGGTATACATAGACATGTACTCCTGGAGGGCCTTTGAATACAGCTGCGAGCGATTCAGCCCCAACTGGCGGGCAAGCGCATCAGCTTCCCGGAACAGCTCGTCGGGAACGGAGACGGCGGTCTTCATGGGGGGGCTAGTATAACGAGTAATACTCGAAGCAGTCGCTCATGGGCTGGCGACCGGCCCTCTTTCTCGACCACGGATCGCTGGCGTGCAATCTGGTTTGTCGAGCGAGTACTCACTCAGCCAGGGCACTCGACAGCGAGCCCTGTGGTGGCGGCCGCTTCGAGGACCCGCTGGTCATAGGCGATCACCAGGTCGCAGCCCAGATCCAGCGCCGAGGCAATGTGCAGGGCATCCAGGGAGCGCAGGTTCTCGCCGCCAAGCATCCCGGCCTCAGTGAAACGTTCGGCCTCCAGGTCGACCAGTGCCACCTGGCCGAGGGCCTTGGCCACGGAGGCGTGATCGAGAGCGGCGATCCGCTCTGCTGCCCTGTGCGCTTCGGTGACCAGAAGCCGGCAGGACACCACCTGGTCACCCCGGCTCGCAAAGCGCTGAACCGGGCCCGCAAGGCGTCCGACTCTGCCTCGGTCACGACGAGCTTGAGGAACGCCGACGTCTCGAGGTAGGCGATCAACGCTCGGCTCGCAGAGCGTCCAGCACATCTTGTGTGGACTCGGTGGCCGTGACCGGGGTGATGCCGGCGAGCCTGTCGAGTGGTTCGGGGGTGGTTATCTTGCCGGCCAGACGGAGCACATCGAGGCGGGAAGTGGTCGGGGGCACCAGGATTGCCGCGACCTCCCCCCCATTGGTCACCTGGATCACCTCACCGGCCTTGACCGCGGCAAGGATGCGGGCGCTGTCGTTGCGAAGCTCTCGGTGAGGAACGGTACGCACAAGAACATCGTAGCAGTGTGCTACGGCCCAGGTGCAGAGCCCCCACTGCTCTCAGCGGTGGCTGGCCCGGCCGAGCCCGGCGGGGGGTCTCCGTCCAGCTTCTCGATCCGGCGGCGGACCCGTTCCAGGCGCTCACTGGCCAGGCGGTGAATGGCGCCGGCCTGCTCATAGAGCTCGGCAGCCTCCTCGATGCCCACGTCGCCGGCGGCCATGCGCCGGGCCAGATCCTCCAGAGCATCCACCAGCTGCTCGTAGGTGAGGGACTCCATGGCGGTGTCGCCCTGGCCGGTCAGGCCAGCCATCGGGCCGTCGCCGGGCGTGGCCGGGTCGCTCAACTGGCCTGAGCTCTCGGACCGACCTGGGCCACGGTGGCCCGCAGGCTGCCCTGGGCCAGGGCCACCTGGAGGTCGTCCCCCGTGCCGACCTGGGACGGATCCCGGACCACGGTCCCGTCGACGGTGCGAACCACCGCGTAGCCCCGCGCCAGGACTCTCGGTGGTCCCAGCGCCTCGGTCTCCCTCCGACGGGCAGCCAGGTCGTCTGCCGCGCCGTCAACCCGGCGAAGCAGGGGCCCCTTCCAGTCCACGGTGACCAGGCGGCGGTCGGCGTCAGCCAGCCGCCAGCGCAGCACAGTTGGGGTCAGACCGGCCTTCACCTTCTCTAGTCTGGCCGCTCCGGCGGCCAGGTTGGTCCGGGCCGCGTCGGCTGGGTCGGTCCGGCCGAGCCGAGCTGCCGCCCCGCCCAACAGCTCCCGGGTGGCAGCACCCGTGGCAGCCAGGCTCCTGTCGAGCTGGCTGAGCAGCTCCAGCTGATCGGGCACCACCGCCGCGGCCGCCAGTGAGGGGGTACCGCAGCGCAGGTCAGCCACCTCGTCGCAGAGTGGCCGGTCCCCTTCGTGGCCGATGGCCGACACCACCGGCGTGGTCGAGGCAGCAATGGCCCGGCACAGATCCTCGTCGCTGAAGGTCATCAGGGACGCCGGATCTCCCCCGCCGCGAGCCAGGATCACCACCTCCACCTCCGGGCAGGCGTCGAGCACAGCCAGCGCACCCATGACCGCCTCAGCTGCTCCCGGCCCGGAGACAGGGACCTCGACGAAGTCGACCGGGTACCCCGGGAAGCGAACCGCCACCACCGACTCGATGTCAGCCCTGACCGCGGCGTCGGCGCCGCAGACCACGCCCACCACGGCTGGCAGGCGTGGAATTCGCCGGCCACGGCGACCCACCAGACCGTCGGCCACCAGGCGCCGGCGCACGTCGGCCAGGGCGGCGGCGATTGCCCCCGCCCCCACCGGGACCACCTCCTCGGCCACCAGGGTCAGCTGGCCCCGATCATTGGACCAGGACAGTGAGCCGGTGACGCACACCCGCTCGCCGTCCACCGTGCGACAGCGCCGGATGCGAGCCGCCGGGCAGACAACGGTGATCTGGGACGCCCGGTCCCGCAGGGTCAGGTAGACCCGACCGCTCCCCGTGGTCCTGGGACGGGCCACCTCTCCCTCCACCGCCACCACTCCGATGGATGCCGCCGAGCGGGCGATCTCGGCGCTGAGGCGCACCAGGCTGACCCGGCGCACGGTGTCCAGCGGCTCGAACGGGAGCATCTCCATGACACCGCCATGCTAGGACGAGCCTGTCGCAGCTGGAATGTGGAGAAGGGAGGTCCAATGTGTGAGCAGCGTCACCGGTTCGGGGATGATGGACACGTGTACCGGTGCTTCGCCCGCCGCCCGTGGCCGGTGCTGATCGGCCTGGTCCTGCTCCTGGCCGCCTGCGGCACCGCCCGCACCGGTGCCCGGGCGACCTCCGTGGGGCCCAAAGGTGCTTCCGCCGCCGGGACGCCGATACTGTCCGGCGGGACCGGTGCAAGTGGGGGTGGCGCTGGTGGGGGCACCACGCCTATTTCGCAAAGCCCTGGTGGTGACTGGCCCACCTATCATCACGACCTGGCCCGTAGCGGCAGCGATCCGGGGGCACCTCCTGCCGGTCCGCTGGTCAGCCGGTGGACCACCCGCCTCGATGGGACAGCCGTGTACGCCGAGCCCCTGGTGGCCAGTGGCCTGGTGGTGGTGGCCACCGAGGGGAACGACCTGTTTGCCGTGCAGGGCGACACCGGGCGGGTCCGCTGGCGAACATCACTCGGCCAGCCGGTGAGCGGCGCAGCCCTGCCCTGTGGCAACATCGACCCCTCCGGCGTCACCGGCACCCCGGTCGTCGACCAGGCAACGGGCAGCATCTGGGTGGTCGCCTTCGTGAGGCCCGGGCACCATGTCCTGTACCAGTTGAACCTGGCCAGCGGGGAGGTGCGCTCCCAGCGGACGGTCGACCCGCCGGGATCGAACCCGTTGGTGGAGCAGCAGCGAGGGGCGCTGACCCTGTCCCAGGGCCACGTCTACGTCCCCTTCGGCGGCCTTTACGGGGACTGTGGCAACTATCACGGCTATGTGGTGGGAGCGACCCTTGACGGCACCGGCTCCCTCGGGGTCTATCAGGTGCCGAGCCAGCGGGAGGGGGCCATCTGGGCGGCTTCGGGGCCGGCCGTCGACCCAGCCGGGGACCTTTTCGTGGCCACCGGCAACGGCAGCTCGTCCAGCTCCTTTGACGGCGGCAACGCCGTGGTCCGGCTGTCGCCTGCCCTGGTCGAGACCGACTATTTCACCCCGTCCGACTTCGCCCAGCTCAACGCCAACGATGCTGACCTCGGGTCCACCGGTCCGGTGCTGGTGGGCAGCGGGCAGGTGTTCCAGATCGGCAAAGCCGGGGTCGGGTACCTGCTGGATGCGGCTCATCTGGGCGGGGTCGGGCACCCGGCCTTTGCGGCGCCCGTGTGCCAGGGTGGCGCCTACGGGGCCGACGCCACCTCGGGATCGCTGGTGGTGGTCCCGTGCACCACCGGCCTGGTTGCCCTGCGGATCGGGACGGGGTGTGTACGGGCGCCCGGGCAACCTGGGCCGTGCGCCGGGCTGGCCGCCCAGCCGGTCGGCTTCACTGTGGCCTGGAGGGGGTCAGGGCACCCGGGGGCACCGGTGGTGGCCGGCGGGGTGGTGTGGGCGCTCGACACCGACCACGGCTACCTGTACGGCTCGGACCTGGTCACCGGCGCACCCAGGGGAAGGGCCCAGGTGGGCCAGGTGGCCCATTTCGCCACGCCGGCAGTAAGCGGGTCGTCCATCTACGTGGCTGGCGGACACGGGTTGCTCGCCTTTGGGGGAGCGTGACCCACTTGGCTCGGCTGGTGTGAACCTGGCTGTGGCGGCCACCGTGGCTGCCCTGGTGTTCCCGGCTGAGCTGCCGGACAAGACGTTCATCGCCTCGCTGGTGCTGAGCACCAGGTTCCGGCCGCTGTTGGTGTGGCTGGGCGTGGCGGGCGCCTTCGTGGTCCACGCCGCCATCGCGGTGGGAGCTGGCAGCCTGCTCAGGCTCCTGCCCCACGAAGCGGTGCAGATAGTGGTGGCGGTCCTGTTCGCCGGGGGCGCCGCCTACCTGCTCTTCGTGCCCGAGTCGGCCGAGGAGGACAAGGGGGAGCAGGTGGCCGAGGCGGCTCCCGGACAGGCCCAGCCGGTCACGCCGGGACGGGCCCAGCCGGTCACGCCGGGACGGGCCGAGCCGGGCGAGCCAGGCGGGGCGTCTGTGCGAAGGGCGCTGCTCACCTCGTTCGGCGTGGTCTTCGTGGCCGAGTGGGGCGACCTGACCCAGATCCTCACGGCCAACCTGGCCGCTCGATATCACGATCCTCTGGCGGTGTTCACCGGCGCCACCGTTGGCCTCTGGGCAGTAGCCGCCATTGCCGTAGTCGCCGGCCGGGCCCTGCCCCGCCTGATCCCTCTGACGCTCATACGCCGCCTGGCTGGCATCGCCCTGCTGGGATTCGCCGTGGCCAGCGCGGTGAGCGCGGCGTGAGCCAGGATGACCAGCCGGGCCGGATGGTGGGACCTTCGACGGTGGGGTTAGCATTTGGCCTACGACTGGTGATCCCCCCTGGCTGGTCCTGGCTCGCTCGACGGAGGGCTTCATGCCCGACGACGAGGGGATGGCGCTACACCAGGCCGGTCGTCGGGCCGCCAGCAGCACTCTGGGGCCGCTCCTCGAGGTGGGGGCCTACTGCGGCAAGTCAACCGTCTACTTGGGGGTAGCTGCCGCCCAAGGGGAGACGGTGCTGTTCAGCGTCGACCACCATCACGGCTCCGAGGAGAACCAGCCTGGCTGGGAGCACCACGACCCGACCTTGGTCGACCCGGTCAGCGGGCGCCTCGACACCCTGGCCGCCTGGCGGGCCACGGTGACCGAGGCCGGGTTGGAGCAGGCGGTGGTGGGCGTAGTGGGCGACTCGGCGACGGTGGCCGCCCACTGGCGGACGCCGCTGGCCCTGGTGTTCATCGACGGCGGCCACGGGAGCGATCCGGCATGGGCCGACTACCGCGGCTGGGTCCCCTGGGTGGCCGAGGGTGGCCTCTTGGCCATTCACGACGTGTTCCCGGAGCCAGCCGACGGCGGGCGTCCCCCCCATGACATCTGGATGACAGCCCTGGCCTCGGGCGCCTTTGCCGAGGAGTCGGCGTGCGGCAGCCTAAGGGTGCTGCGCCGGGTGGCGCTGGGGGACCGACCTGTGCACGGCTGAGCCGGCGGGGACCGACCTGTGCACGGCTGAGCCGGCGGGGACCGACCTGTGCACGGCTGAGCCGGCGGGGACCGACCCGGCGGGGACCGACCCGGCGGGGACCGACCCGGCGGGGACCGACCTGTGCACGGCTGAGCCGGCGGGGACCGACAGGTCCAGGCCGACCGGAAGGCCACGGCCGCCGAACAGGCCAGCGGCCGGACCGGTTCCCCGGAGGCAGTCGGCGGCCAGGATGACGGCGGCGGCGCTGTACGTGCTGCGCTCCCCCGCCGGGAAGTGGACCTCTTGTGGATGCACGCAGCCGGTCCAGTACGAGCCGTCTACGTCGCGGAGCTGATGGGCCCAGGCCAGCACCCGGTGGGCCTCGCAGGACATCCCGGCGGCCTGTAGCGCCATGGCACACTCCGCCGTCTCGGCCGCAGTTACCCACGGCTGGTCGGAGACGCAGCGTACGCCCAGCCCCTCCATCACGAAGTCGTCCCACCGAGCCCACAGCCGCTCCCGAGCCGCCAGCCCGGTGACCACCCCGGTCAGCACGGGGTAGTACCAGTCCATGGCCCAACGGTGCTTGGGCGCGAAAGCCTCCCCCCGACAGCCCACGGCATGGCCCAGGCGTCCGGCTGCCAGCTCCCAGTCGGGCCGCTCCCGCCCCAGGCGCTCGGCCGCGGCCATGGCGCAGCGCAGGCTCAGGTACAGCGACGAGGACCCGGTCAGGAGGGCGAAGCGCCCCGGTATACCGTCCGCCTCCAGGGCCCACAGGACCTCACCGCCAGGTTGCTGGAGGCCCAGGCAGAACTCCAGGGCCGGCTCGACCACCGACGAGTACATGGTGTCGAGGAACCCGACGTCCCCAGTGACCAGGAAGTGGTGCCAGGTGCCGGTGGCCACGTAGGCGCTCACGTTGGTGTCCCGCCGAGCTTCTTCTATGCCCGACTCCCGGTAATAGGTGCACCACGAGCCGTCGGCGTGCTGAGTCGAGCGCAGCCACTCGTAGGCGGCCTCCGCCTCGACCCGGTAGCCGGCCACCGCCAGGGCCATGGCCGCCTCGACGTGGTTCCACGGATCGGCGTGACCGCCGGGGAACCATGGGATCATCCCATTGGCCAGCTGCACCTCGGCGATGGTTCCCGCGGTGAAGTCCATCTGGGCGTCGGTCCTGACGGCGTCGGCAGCCAGAGCGATGCCAGCGGGAGCAGGGCCAGGAGCAGAGGCGACAGTCGGGGCGGGAGCGGGCATCGGCCTCATCCCGGCTTGTCCAGGTACAGGACGAGGCTCTTGCCCAACAGCGGATTGAGCAGGCGCTCGGTGACCCGGGTAAGTGGCGGGGCGGCGGTGATGTCCCACACCAGGAGGCGATGGTAAGCCCGAACGAGCAGGTGATCCTCCCGGTCGACGCCCACCGCGCAGCGCAACCACCAGTAGGGGGAGTGCAGCGCATGGGCGTGGTGACTGGCTCGGGGCGCCAGGCCGGCCCGGCGCAGGCGGCCCAACAGGGTGGATCGCCGGTAGATGCGGATGTGGCCGCCTTCCACCTGGTGATAGGCCTCCGAGAGGGCCCAGTTGACCAACTCGGGCCCGAAGCGAGGCACCGTCACGGCCAGCGATCCACCCGGGCGCAGCACCCGAACCAGCTCGGCCATGGCCACCTGGTCGGCCGGGATGTGCTCGAGGACCTCAGCCGCGATCACCTTGTCAAAGGCGCCATCGCGAAACGGGAGCCGGGTCGCGTCTCCCGCCACGCTGCCCACTCGAGCCCCACCGCTGCCGACTGCGGCATCGGCGGCCACGGACCCGTCGCTACCCTGGCCAGCGGCTCGAGAGATGGCTGTCGACACGGCCATGACCCCGACCAGCTCGACCGGGTCGGAATCCAGGGCGACCACATGGGCACCCAGGCGCGCCCCCTCGTAGGCGTGCCGGCCAGCTCCACAGCCCAGATCCAACAGGCGCTCACCGGGCTGCAATCCGAGACGCGAATAGTCGACCGAGAGCACTCAGTCGCCGCCCGCGGCGGCGAGGCCGTCAGCCACCACGTGGGGTCCCGGGGGCCGTCCACCGAGAAGCGCTCGATATTGCTCCACAGTCGCCTCGGCGGTGGCCCTCCAGGTGAACCGCCGGGAGACTCGTTCCCGCCCAGCTGCTCCCAGGCGCTCCCGCAGGGCGGGGTCGTCGAGCGCCCGGCCCAGGGCCATGGCCAGCGCGCCGGGGTCCCCGGGCGGTACCAGCAGGCCGGTGACGCCGTCGGTACCGACAACCTCGGGCAGGGCACCACCGGTGGTGGTGACGACCGGCACCCCGCAGGCCATGGCCTCGATGGCCGGCAGCGAGAAGCCCTCGTACAGCGAGGGCACCACTGCCACCTCGGCCTGGGCGTAGAGCTCCACCATGTCCTGGTCGCTCAGGCTGCTCACGAAGCGGACGGCCCGGTCCAGACCCAGGCGCTCGATGGTGGCTCTTACCTGCGTCTCCCGGCGGGGTTGGCCCACCACCACCAGCTCCGCGTGGCGCTCGGTACGCACCTTGGCCAAGGCCTCCAACAGCGGCACCAGCCCCTTCATGGGGACGTCGGCGCTGGCCGTGGTCATGAGCCGGCCCGGTACCCGATCGACCCCGACCAGCGGTCGCCAGCGACTGGTGTCCACTCCCACCGGTACCACCGACAGGCGGGCGGGATCGACGCCCATGTGGCTCACGATGTCGGCCGCCGACGAGGTGGAGACGGTAACGATGGCCGGCAGCTGGCGGACCACCTCGAGCTGCATGGCGAGAAAGCCGTACCAGCGGCGAACGGACAATCGCCGCCGCCATCCGGCCGCGTGAGCCAGCTCCAGGTCCCGGTCGACGGTGATGGGATGGTGCACGGTGGTGAGCAGAGGCCAGCCATCAGCCATCAGCCCAACCATCCCACGGCCCAGGCATTGGTTGTCGTGGACCAGGTCGAACTGGTTCCTGCGTCCGGCCAGGGCCCGGCGAGCCCTGAGGCTGAAGGTCAACGGCTCGGGGAAGCCGGCCGCGCACATGATGGCGAATTCGAGTACGTCAATGGGCGAGTGCAGCTCGGACAGCCGGGGCACCCGAAATGGATCGGGCTGGCGGTACAGGTCCAGGCTGGGCACGACCACCAGGCCCACCCCGTCATCCAGCTCGGGATAGGGCTGCCCGGCGAAGACCTCCACGTGGTGACCGAGCGCCACCAGCTCCCGAGTCAGGTGGCGGGTGTAGACGCCCTGGCCCCCAGAATGAGGATTCCCCCGGTAGACCAGGAAGGCGATCCGCAGGGGTCTCATGGCGCCAGAGCCTCCCCTGCGCCACCCAGCCGGCGCAAGCAGGGCCCTACGCCAGCCCCAGCAGGCCGAGGACGGTCTGGATGAGGTAGACGCTTGACAACCCAGCCACTGCCACCACACACACGAAGGCCACCCGCCGGAAGATGGGGCCGTTGACCGCGTCCCCCAGGAGGCTGCGGCGGTTGGCCAGCGCCAGGATGAAGACAAGGACCACCGGGGTGAGCACGCCCTGGAGGACCTGGGTACCCACCAGGAGGCGAATGAGGTTGTGGGACAACAGGGCCACAGCCGCCCCGATGACCACCTGGGCGGTGAACAGGCCCAGAAAGAGCGGGGCCTCGCTGAAGCGCCGGGACACTGATCGCTCCACGCCAATGGCCTCGGACACCGCATAAGACGTCGACAGCGGTACTACCGCCCCGGCCAGGGCGGAGGCTCCCAACAGGCCCAGTCCAAAGAGGACTGCAGCTCCCGCCCCGGCCACCGGTCGCAGCGCCTCGGCCGCCTGCTTGGCCGAGCTGAGGGGGCCCATGCCCCCGATGGTGGCGCCCGCCGCGATGATGATGAAGATGGAGATGATGTTGGCGAACAGGGCGCCGCCGACCACGTCCACCCGCTGCAGGCGGTACTCATCGGGGCCGATACCACGGTCGACAATGCCAGCTGCCGCGTACAGCTGCATATAGGGAGAGATGGTGGTGCCGATCAGGGCCACTCCCACGAAGATGAAGTCCTTGCTGGCCAGGAAGTGGGGCAGGACGGTGTTGAGGGCCACCGCCTTCCAGTGGGGATGGGCCAGGATGGCGGCCACCGGGTAGGCCAGGAAGGCCAGGGTCAGGACCAGGAAGACCCGCTCGGCGTAGCGGTAGGAGCCAAACAGCACCAGGGCCCAGATGACCGCTGCGGCCAGGGGAATGGAGATGTACCGGGAGACGCCGAACAGCTCGAAGGCGGCGCCAATACCGGCGAACTCCGAGACCACCAGGCCCACGTTGGACAGCAGGAGGCAGGCCACCGCCAGGGCGGCCAGGCGAACGGAGAACTCCTCGCGGATCAGCGAGGCCAGCCCCTTGCCGGTGAAGGCGCCCAGTCGAGCGGACATCTCTTGGACCACCACCAGCCCCACGGTGACCAGCACCATGAAGAACAAGGTGCGATAGACGTACTGAGAGCCGGCCGACGCGTAGACGGCAATACCACCGGCATCGTTGCCGGCGTTGGCCGCGATGAGGCCTGGGCCAGCCACCGCCAGATAGGCCAAGGGGCGCCGCCAGCGAGAGCTCCTGGGTGCCTCGTCGCCTGGCGTCAGGCCACCGCCGCCTCTCGGTTCGTCGTCCTCGGGCGGACGAGCCGGGACCTCGGTGCTCACTGGAGGAGCCTCGGGAAATGGAGACGGCCGCGCTCGGGGGTGAGGGCGTCGACGATGTCGTCGGCCAGGATGCGCCCGATCGGCCGGCCGTCCTCCACCACCATTACCGACGAGCGCCGGGACTCGATGAGCTGAGCCGCCACCTCGGACACGTCGGCCGACGGTCCCACCGTGACCGGCTCGGCGTCGTCTGCCAACTGGCTGAGCGAGGTTGCCGGGTCGGCCACCATCAGCTGGTAGAGAGTCAGGTCCGCGGTCAGGCGCCCGGCCTCGTCGACCACCGCCACCGCGTCGATGACGTCGCGGTGATCGCCCAGCTCGACCAGGCGCTGGCGAACCTCGGCCACCGTGTCGGTGGGGTTGGCCATCACCACCGTCGTGGTCATGAACCCGCCGGCCTCGTCCTCTGGGTAGTCGAGCAGCTCGGCGAGGTGCCAGGCCGTCTCGGCCGGCATGTGGGCAAACAACGCCTCCCTGACCTCGGGGCCCAGGTCTCGCAGGGCATCCACCGCCTCGTCGGGCTCCATGGATGCCAGCAGGGCAGCCGCCCGGTCTGGCTCCGCCTCCCGCAGCAGTGCCTCCAGCTCGTCCGGGTCCATCTCCTCCAGGGCGTCAGCCGCCGCCTCGGGCTCCAGCGCCGCCAGCAGCTCCTGGCGGGCCGGCCGGCCCAGATCCTCCAACAGGTCAGCCAGCTCTCCGGGTCGTAGCCGCTGCAGTCCCTCGTTGGAGGTCCGCAGGCGGACCTGGGGCACCGACTCGCCAAAGGGCTGGATGGCGGCCCAGTCGATGACCCGGTCAGGGGTTGGGCGCGGCTGCCAGCGGGCCGGGCCCAACCGGCGCAGCAGCGACTGCATGCTCACGTCCACCCCGACCAGGCGGATGCACCCCAGGGCAGGGGCCAGGTACAAGTCGGCGGCCCGTATGACCTGAACGCCGTCGACGTCGACCAGTTGGTGGTCGAGGACGTCGCGCGCCAGCATGACCTCGCCCGGGCGTCGCTCGAAGTCGCGCAGGTCCAGCCGAGCCGAGCGCAGTCGGACCTCGGCGTGAGCGAGGCCCTCCACCAGCTCGACGTCAATGAAAGCCAGGCTGCGACCCACCCGCACCACCAGCCCGGTCACCGGGGGGTAAGGGTGCTCGTCGGCCCACCGGGCCACCACATCGACCAGGGCGCCTATCTCTTTGCCGCCCTGGATGACCGGCCGGCCCACCAGGCCGGCCAACGAGACTATGGCTTCGCGTACCGCTCGGGTGGTGAGGACGCGCCGAGACCGCTCAGCGCGGCGAACCCGGGACAGGGGACCGGATGACAGGGGAGGTCGACGCGCCATGGAACCACCTTCCTCTACCCCCTGTCCTCGACCGCTGCCCCTGGTGGGCGGCTTGACCGGCAGGATGTTACCCGGCCTACCGCACTCGACGCCTACTTGGCCTACTTGAGTCGGTTGGCCATCAGGAAATGCCTGGCCAACCTCGCGCTAGCCGAGGCCGTTGGCGTCCAGGAATTGCTTGGCCACGGTGGCCGGGTCCTGGTGGGCGCTGACCACCGCTCCGTTCATCTGCTGCATGGCCGGGAAGGTCAGCTTGGCGCTCACCGCGTCGAGGATTTGCTTGAAGGCCGGGCCCTCCGACTGGACCAGGCTGGTCTTGACCACCGGGGCCACCTGCTGGAAGCCGAAGATGTGCTTGGTGTCGGTCAGCACCGCGTACTTGCCGCTGAGCAGCTGGCCGTCGGTGGTGAAGATGGCGATGGTGTTGACCTGGCCGGCGTCCAGAGCCTGGTACTGGGACCCAGAAGTCAGGGGCACGAACTTGAGGTTGCTCAGACCGTAGTCCTGCTGTAGGCCAACGACGCCTTGCAGGCGGGTGGCGTTCTCCGGTGGACCGCCGTAGGTGAACGGGCCCACGTTCTTGAGGTCGGCAATGGTCTTGAGGTGGTGCTGGGAGGCGTACCCCTTGGTGGAGGCCACCCCGTCAGCATCCTGGAACGGCGTGGGCTGGAGCAGGGAGAACCCACGGCCCTGCTCGAACTGCTGGGACACATTGTAAGTCTGCTGGGCGGTCATGGGGTTGTCGGTGTGGCCGGCGATGACCTGGTAGATCACACCGGTGTACTCGGGGTACATGTCGATCTGACCACTGGTGAGGGCCTTGTCGATGATCTCCGAGCTGCCGATGTTGGGCTTGAGGGTGACCGTGTAGCCCTTGGCCTGGAGGGCATCGCTGTAGAGGTAGCCGAGGAGGTACTGCTCCTCGAAGTTCTTGTCGCCCATGGTGATCGGCGGCTTGCCCTTGCCGGGCTGGCCAGAGGGCAGATTGGAAGTCGTCTTTCCCCCGCTCCCGCTGTTGGTGCCGGACGCCGAATTGCTGCCACTCGAGCCGCAGGCGGCCAGTGCGGCAGCCATGGCGAGTGTCACACAGGCGCCGATGGTTCCCCGCCATGCCCAACCTGGTTGGGTGAATGTCTTCATGTGACTACTCCTTCGGTGATCGGACCGTGGTCCGGGGTGGGTCAGACGATAGTCAGGCGGCTGCCTGGGCGACGGTTGGCTCGATGACCTGAGCGGGAACGACCCGAGCCTGCTTGCGCAGACCCCTGGGAGTGACGGCCATCTCCAGACCCTTGAAGAGGACCTGGAAAGCCAGGGCCAGGACGATGAGAACGTAGGAGGCGCCGATGACCCCGCTCAGGTGGTAGCTGGCCTCATTGGCGATGATGTCTCCCAGCCCACCACCGCCGAAGAAGCCGGCCAGGGTGGCGGTGGCCACCACGAAGACGGCCGCGGTGCGGATACCGGCGAAGATGAGCGGCAGAGCCAGCGGCAGCTCGACCTTGAGGATCACCTCGAGGGGACGCATTCCCATGCCCACGGCGGCCTCCACTGCGTCCCGGTCCACCTGTTCGACGGCCACGTAGCTGTTGGTCAGGATCGGGGGAAAGGCCAGGATGACCAGGGTGATGATCACGTTGGTACGGGTGATGCCCACCACCGGCAAGAGGATGGCCAGGATGGCCAGGCTGGGCAGGGAGCGACCCACGTTGGAGACATTGATGGCCAGGAACGAGCCCCGATGGATGTGACCGAGGAGTATGCCGAGGGGCACTCCGAGTACCACCGAGATGAGGATGGACTCGAAGGAGATGGCCAGATGGGCACCCGTCTTGGCCAGCAGGAGATGGCCGTTGTGCAACACGAAGGCGAAGGCGGCGGAGAAGTCGCTCATCGGGACAAGTCACTCATCGTCGGCGCTCAGACCGGCCGGCGAGCGGTGGCCCAAGGGGTAAGGAAGCGCTGGGTCAGCACCAGGAAGGCGTCGGCCAAGAGGGCCAGCAGGATGGCCAGCCCGCCTGCTCCGAGGAACTGGGTGTTGAAATCGCCACTGTGGAGGGCATCGAAGATCGGTTGGCCCAGGCCCTCGTTGCCGACGTAGGCAGCGACCGTGGCCAGGGAGATGATGGTCACTGTGGCCACCCGGAGACCGGCGATGATGGTGGGCAGGGCCAGTGGCAGCTCCACGCGCGTGAGGATCTGGCGGGCGGTGAGGCCGATACCGGTGGCCGCGTCGCGAACCTCGGCGGACACGCCCGACAGCCCGGCCAGGGTGTTGGTGAACAGCACCAGGAGGGTGTAGGTGATGAGGGGTATCTCGATGGTCAGGGTCCCCAGGCCGGTGAGCGGCACCAGGATCTCGAAGGCAGCCAGCGAGGGGATGGTGTAGAGCAGGCTGGTCACGAAGGTGACCGGCGGGGCCAGCCACCTCTTGCGATGGGCCACCAGGGCCAGGGCGAAGGCTATGGCAAAGCCGACCACCATGGCGATCACCGTGAGCTCGATGTGCTGGATCAGCTTGGGCTGGAACAGCGTCCCCCAGTTCCCGGTGAACCAGTGCCAGCAGAACGTCCCGTTGTGCAGCACGCAGGAGTCGGAGGTGCCGTAGTGGGGAATGACTGGGCCGCTGGCGGAGAGTCCAGCAGCGACCATCATCGAGCCTCGGTCACCGGGTCTCGCCGAGCGTGGCTGGCCTCGTTGTGAAGAGCCCGGTTGATCAGCTCGATGGACACGTAGCCGGCCACCCGGCCCTCGCCGTCGACCACCAGTAGTGGCCGCAGGGAGTCGGTCATCATCAGCGACAGGGCCTCGCGCATGGTCACCGCGGTGGTGACCGTCGGGCCAATCCCGCGGGCATCAGAACCGGTCACCGCGCCGTCAGCCACCCGGTCGGCGGCCACCTCACCCAGCGGACGGCCATCGCTGTCGACCAGTACCACAGAGGCGCCGTTGGCCAGCCGGTTGCGGGCCGCCCCGACCGCCTCGCCCGACTTGACGCAGGTGGCGGCGATGAGGTCGATGTCGGCCAACTTGGTCAGGGCCAGGCGCTTGAGACCGCGGTCGGCTCCGACGAAGCGGGCCACGAAGTCATCGGCCGGGTGGGCCAGGATCTCGTTGGGGGTGTCGTACTGCACCAGTTCCCCGCCCTCCCGCAGGATGGCGATGCGATCGCCCATCTTGATCGCCTCGTCGATGTCGTGAGTGACGAAGACCACCGTCTTGCGGATGGCCGCCTGCAACCGGAGGAACTCGTTTTGCAGGTGGGCCCGGTTGATGGGGTCGATGGCGCCGAACGGTTCGTCCATCAGCATCAGCGGGGGATCGGCGGCCAAGGCCCGGGCCACGCCCACCCGCTGGCGCTGCCCGCCGGAGAGCTGAGACGGGAACCGGTCACCCATCTCCTCGGGCAGTCCAACCAGATCGAGAAGCTCGGCACTGCGCCTGGTGATGCGATCCTTGTCCCAGCCGAGCAACTTGGGGACCACCCCGATGTTGGCCGAGATGGTGAGATGAGGGAAAAGCCCGACCTGTTGGATCACGTAGCCGATCTCGCGCCGCAGGTCCGACGGTTCCCGCTTGAGCACCGTGGCCCCGCCGATCAGGATGTCACCGCTGGTGAGCTCGATCATCCGGTTGACCAGGCGCATGGCCGTCGTCTTGCCGCAGCCGGATGGCCCGACGAGTACACAGATCTCGCCAGCCGGAACTTCGATCGACAGGTGGTCGACGGCTGGCGCCTTGGCGCCGGCATAGAGCTTGGTGACGTCCGAGAGCGCCAAAGGGGCGGCCGTGGTACTCGTCGTCTGCGGATCAGTCACAGGCCTGCGCTCCCCCGAAGAAACAGTCCCAATGTAAAAAGAATGTTGCTGAGAAATCTCTCAGCGATGAACATAGCCATAACGCCCGGCGCGCACAACATCTCTACTCGGGCCGACCAGAGTGTCGACGTGCGGCGCCAGTAGCATCTCGTCGTGGGTAGACGACCTGGCCGCCAGCCGGTGAGGCGGCGCCCCCGCAGTCAGGCTCTGTCGGCGCAGCGGATGGCTCGGGTGCGCCGGGGGCGCCTTCGCCTGGCTGGCCTGATCGCGGTAGTCCTGGGCATCGCTTTGTGGTCGACCGGCGCCTTCGGCTCGGGAGGGGCCACCAAGGGCGACCCCCGCGGCCCTGACTCCAGGACCAGCGCCGGCAATGGCTCTGCCGGCAATGGCTCTGCCGGCAATGGCTCTGCTACCAACGCCGCGGCCGCCGGCTCGGGCATCAGCGGTCCCTCTGGTGCCCACATGGCGCCCGGGCCCAACCTGGCCCCCGGCTCCGACCCCTCGGCCCTGCCCGGCAACCTGCTCATCGCCGACAAGGCCAACGACCGGCTGATCGTGGTCAATCCCCGGGGAGACATCACCTGGGAGTTCCCCCGTCCCGGCGACCTGGCGCCGGGGCAGAGCTTTCGGGTCCCCGACGACGCCTTCTTCTCACCCGACGCCAAGGTGATAGTGGCCACCGAGGAGGACGACTACGTCATCAGCGTGATCGACATTGCCACTCATCGCATCGTCTACCGCTACGGCACCCCAGGCATGCCCGGATCGGGCCCCAACCAGGTCCACAACCCCGACGACGCCCTCCTGCTGCCCAACCACGACCTGTTGGCCGCCGACATCAAAAATTGCCGGATCCTGCTGATCGGCCCCGGCCAGCACACTCCACGGCGCGTCTATGGCACCACCACCAGCGCCTGTCACCACGACCCGCCCAGCCACTACGGCAGCCCCAACGGGGCCTTCCCGATGACCAACGGCCACTACCTGGTGACCGAGATCAATGGCGACTGGGTGGACGAGTTGGGCCTCAACGGCTCCATCTATGGCTCGACCCATCCGCCCAACGCGGCCTACCCGTCGGACACCAACGAGGTCTCACCGGGCGTGTACCTGACGGCCGACTACTCCAACCCGGGCCAGATCGAGACATTCACCAGCCAGGGTCAGCTGCTGTGGCGGTTCAAGCCGACGGGAGCCAACGCCTTGAACCAGCCCTCACTGGCCCTGCCGCTGCCCAACGGCGACATCGTCGTCAACGATGACTACAACCACCGGGTCATCGTGGTGGATCCGCGCACCAACACCATCGTCTGGCAGTACGGACACACCCACCAGGCCGGGGTCCTGCCCGGCTATCTGCGCATCCCCGACGGGGTCGACCTGGCTCCACCCCACTCCCTCACCGGTACCCATGCCACCACCATGGGCCTGCCGTAGGCCAGATGCCGGCTCCCCGTCAGGCTGGCGGCCTGACGCCCGTACCCCCCGGCCGAGGAAGGCTCCGACGACCAGGGCGGCCACCGCGCCCAGGGCCACCGCGGCGCGCGGATTGACGACCTGGGCCACCGCCCCCACGATGGGGGCGCCGATGGGCGTGCTGCCCAGGAAGGCGACCCCATAGAGGGCCATCACCCGGCCTCGCATGGCTGGGTCGGAGCGCAGCTGCAGGGTCGAGTTGGCGGTGGCGGTGAAGGCAATGCTGGCTGCACCCATGGGCACCAGCAGGGCCAGCTCCAAGGGCAGGACAGGAGCCAGGGACACTCCCAGCATGAAAAGGCCGAACGCCAAGGCCGATCCGGCCAGGGCCCGTGGCGTGGGACGGGCCCGGTGGGCGACCACCAGGCCTCCGACCACCGCTCCCCCGCTCATGAAGGCGTACATGGCCCCCAGCACACCGGCGCCTCCGTGGAAGCTGAACCTGGCCAGCAAGGGCAGCGTGACGGTGAACTCATAGGTCAGGGTCCCGATCACCACCATGGCCAGCAACGGCGAGCGCAGCTCAGGGGTGGACCAGACGTGGCGCAGCCCATCGCGCAGCTGGCCGCGCGCCCGAGCCAACGGGGCATGGGGAACCAGCTCAGCGGTGCGCATGAGGGCCAAGCCGGCGATCACCGCCAGGTAGGAGGCGGCATTGACCAGGAAGCAGGGGGCCAGGCCCACCGTAGAGATCAGCGCTCCCGCCACCGCCGGCCCCACGATTCGGGCCGAGTTCATCACCACGCTGTTGAGGCTGACGGCATTGGCCAGGTCGGCCGGCCCGACCATCTCCAGCACGAAGGCCTGGCGAGCCGGCGTGTCGATCACCCGCACACAGCCCATGAGCCCAGCCAGCAGGTAGACCAACCACAATTTGACGTCCCCGAGGGCGGTGAGCAAACCCAGGGCCAGGGCCAGCACGCCGGCGCCCGCCTGGGTCCCGAACAGCAGCCGACGCTTGTCGACGCGGTCGGCCACCACCCCACCCCAGGCCCCGGCCACCAGCACGGGCACGAACTGCATGGCCGTGACCGCCCCCAGGTCCACGCCGCTACCGGTGAGACGCAGGACCAGCCAGGCCAGGCCGATGCTCTGCATCCAGGTGCCACTCACCGAGACGATCTGAGCGAGGAAGTACAACCGATAGTTGCGCACCCGCAGGGACCGGAACGTCCTACGGGCCATCACGGCTGGTCCGCCCGAGCGGGCCCCGGCGGCCCGGCCGCCCGAAGGGGCAGGGACCGGCAATTCAGACATTTTCGAAATAATACCGTTCGCGGCCCACACCCCCCGCCCACTCACGACCCCTGCCCCCAGCTAGGCTGATCGCCCGAATGACCATGGGGAGCGGCGGGGGAAGCGGCAAACCCACCAGTGGCTGGGTGTTCCTGGGGCTCGGCTTGGTGGCCTTGTCGATGCTGTTGGCCAGCCTGGGGGCGGTAGCGGTTCGTACCGGCTACCTCCATGTGACAGGGCTCAACACCGCGGGTTCGTCGTCGCCTCGAGTCCCAGTCCGCCCGGCGCTGGCCGTGTCCCACAGTCCAAAGTCGGGGGCCACCCAGTCCACCGTGCTCTCCGCCTCACCCGCCAGCACTGCGCTTCAAGCCCAGGTGACCGCCGCCCTGGCCGGTACGCGCTCATGTGCGGTGGTGACTGACGGCGCCACCCCGGTGGTCGATGACCAGCCATCGGCCCGGCTGGCATCGGCCTCGACCCAAAAGCTCCTGCTGGCGGCGGCCGCCCTGTCGTCTCTCGGTCCCAATTATCAGTTCCAGACCAGCGTGGTCTCCGACACCCCGCCAGTGGGTGGGACCCTCAGCCAGGCCTGGCTGGTGGGGTCGGGGGATCCCATGCTGGCCAGCCCGGACTACGCCGCCTACCTGGCCAGCCGACCACGGTGGAAGACCGCTCCAATCACGGCCATGGCCAGCCTGGCCGACCAGTTGGTCGCCAGGGGGATCAAGGCGGTCCCCGCCGGGATCCACGGTGACGACACCGCTTTGTCCCAGCAGCGCTACGTCCCAGGGTGGACGCTGGCCGACCAGACCGAGGGCGACATCAGCCCGGTGAGCGCCCTGACGGTGGACGAGGGCTGGCGGGACTGGCCGGCCTACCACCCGGTGAGCGACCCTGCCGCGGCAGCCACTGCCCGTCTGGCTGGGCTGCTCGAGGCCAAGGGAATCGTCAGCGGGGGGGTTCCGGTGCCCGGCCTGACGGGCGGCGCCCTACCCCTACCCCCGCCCCCGCCCCCGCCGGGCCGCCCCCCGGCCAAACCAGCACCTCCCCGCCCCGCCACCCCTGCACCCACCCCGATACCCACCACAACCTCCCCTACGCCCTCGCCCGAGGTGGCTGCATCTGATGGGCAAGCTCCGCCGGGAGCGACGGTGCTGGCCAGCGTCACCTCGGCGCCCCTGTCCCAGATCGTGGCCTTCATGCTGCGCTCCAGCGACAATGTCACTGCCGAGGTGCTGACCCGGGCGGTCGGCCTCAAGGTGACCGGCACGGGCACCACCCAGGCGGGGACGGCGGCCGTGATCCAGGTAGACCAGGGCCTGGGCATCCCCACCACCGGGGTCGACCTGGTGGACGGCTCGGGGCTGGCTGCAACCAACCTGGTCACCTGCTCGGCCCTGCTGGGAGCCCTGGACCTGGCTTCCCGACCCGGCTTCGAGGCCATTGGCCAGGGCCTGGCCGTGCCTGGCCAGAGCGGCACCCTGGCCAGGCGGTTCCTGGGGACGCCGGAGCAGGCCTCGCTGGCTGCCAAGACGGGCAGCATCAACGGGGTGGCGGCCATGGTGGGCACCCTGGACGTGGCCCGGCCCCTGCACTTCGCCCTGGTGGTGGATGGCTCGTTCTCCTATGCCGGGGGCACCGCGGTGGAGGACAAGGTGGTGTCCGCCCTGGCCGCCTACCGTGGTCCTTGAAGCCGGGAGGCCGTAGAGTCGGGAGTGTGACCCGTGACTGAGCACGAGCAGGGTGCAGCCGCCACCATCGAGGCGTTGCTGGGCGAGGAGCGCAAGTTCCCACCACCGCCATATTTTGCCGAGAAGGCCAACGTCGCCTCCGAGGCGACCTACCGAGAGGGTGACGACCTCGAGTCCTTCTGGGCCGAGCAGGCCCGGGGCCTGGCCTGGCGCCAGCCTCCGGACCAGGTCCTCGACTGGTCCAATCCCCCGTTTGCCCGTTGGTTCACCGGCGGCACCCTCAACATCACCGAGAGCTGCCTGGACCGCCACCTGGCCGAGCACGGTGACAAAGTTGCTTATTACTGGGAGGGTGAACCCGGCGACCGGCGCACCCTCACCTATGCCCAGCTGTGCGCCGAGGTGTGCCGGTTCGCCAACGCCCTGGCCGACCTGGGCGTCGTCAAGGGCGACCGGGTGGCCATCTACATGGGTATGGTCCCCGAGCTGGCGGTGGCCATGCTGGCCTGCGCCCGGCTGGGGGCGGCCCACTCGGTGGTCTTCGGGGGTTTCAGCTCCGACTCGTTGCGGGACCGGATCATCGACGCCCAGGCCAAGGTGCTGGTCACCTGCGACGGGGCCTGGCGGGCGGGCAAGGTGGTGGAGCTCAAGGCCAGCACAGACGTCGCCCTGGCCGAGACGCCCTCCATCCAGGCGGTGGTGGTCCTGCGCCGCACCGGCCAGGACGTGGACATGGTGCAGGGCCGGGACCGGTGGTGGCACGACGTGGTGGAAGGCCAGCCCGAGCACCGCCCGGCCACCGAGATGGACGCCGAGGACCTCCTCTACATCCTCTACACCTCGGGGACCACGGCCAAGCCCAAGGGGATCGTCCACACCACTGCCGGCTACCTGGTCGGGGTGTCCACCACTCACCGGATGGTCTTCGACATCAAGGCCGACGACGTCTACTGGTGCGCGGCCGACATCGGCTGGGTGACCGGCCACAGCTACATCGTCTACGGGCCACTGGCCAATGCCACCACCAGTGTGATGTACGAGGGTGCTCCGGGCCACCCGGGCAAGGACCGGCTGTGGGAGATCGTGGAGCGCTACCGCGTGAGCGTCCTCTACACCGCACCCACCGCCATCCGCACCTTCGTCAAGTGGGGCCCCGAGTACCCCGAGCGCCACGACATGTCCAGCCTGCGCCTGCTGGGATCGGTGGGCGAGCCCATCAACGCCGAGGCGTGGATGTGGTACCACACGGTGATCGGTGGCCAGCGCTGCCCGATCGTGGACACCTGGTGGCAGACCGAGACGGGCATGCTCATGATCGCTCCCCTGCCTGGGATCACCACTACCAAGCCGGGATCGGCCACCTTTGCGCTGCCGGGAGTCAGTGCCGACGTGGTGGACGACCAGGGCCGGAGCGTACCCATAGGGGGCGGGGGCTACCTGGTGCTGACCCGGCCGTGGCCAGCCATGATGCGGACCTTGTACCGGGATCCTGACCGCTTTGTGGAGGTTTACTGGAAGCGGTTCAGCGACCCGGAGGCGGGCAAGTGGGTCTACTTCTCCGGGGACGGGGCCAAGCGCGACGACGAGGGGTACTACTGGCTGCTGGGCCGGGTGGACGACGTGATGAACATCTCGGCCCATCGCATCTCCACCCTGGAGGTGGAGTCGGCCCTGGTGGACCACCCCATGGTGGCCGAGGCGGCGGTGGTGGGCCGGGCCGACCAGCAAACCGGCCAGGCCATCGCCGCCTTCGTGACCCTCAAGGGCACCGAGGTGGGCGACGAGGCGCTGATCCAGGAGCTTCGCCGCCACGTGGCCTCCAAGATCGGCAAGATCGCCCGCCCCGCCTCCATCGTGTTCACCGACGAGCTACCCAAGACCCGCTCGGGAAAGATCATGCGCCGCCTGCTGAAGGACGTCTCCGAAGCCCGCCAGCTGGGTGACGTCACCACCCTGGCCAACGCCGAGGTGATGGACGAGATCGCCCGCCGGTCGGAGTCGGCGTCGTTGGCAGAGAACTGATTGGGGGGCCTGGGTAGGCGGGGCGGCCTGGTGGGAGTCTCATCCTGGGTGCAGGATTTGGAGCACTCCCGCTGCCTCTCCGGCCACCACCACGGTGCCAGTGTTGGGGTCGACTGCCACCGAGTCGGGTTGGCGGACAGTCGGGAAGGTGGCTACCCGCCGGGGCACGGGGGTCGACAGATCGAACTCCACCAGGGTGTTGTCGCCGGTGAGCGTCACCCACAGCCGACGGCGGCTGGGATCCACGGCCATGCCGAGGGGACTGCCGCCTGGTAGGGCCAGGCGGGCCGTCTGGTGCAGCCGCGGGGTGGTCGCATAGGAGAGCAGGGCGCCGCCGCCAGTGTCGACCACGTACAGGTCCGCCCCGTAAGAGGCGACATGGGATGGCCCGGTCCTGGCCGGCACCTCGGCGATCGGCCGGAGGGTGCGGGCATCCAGGAGCTCCAGGAGGCGCGCCCTCACCCCCACCACGGCGATGGCCTGGCCAATGGCGGCCAGTCCGCCCGGCTGGGTGACGACCGGTCGGGTTGCTACCACCTTGTCGCCTTGCACCACGGTGACGCTGTTGCCCAACTCGTTGCCGATGAACACCTTGCCATCCGCCACGGCTATGTCATGGGGCCGTCGGCCGGTACGCACCACCCCTTCCACCTGCCCAGTTCTGGGGTCCACGAACGCCAGCTCGTCTGCCCCTTCGGCCGGGATCAGCAACGGTCCACCATGCCCCTCTGAGGCGATATGGCGAGGCCCGGCGGGCAGGTTTACCCGATGGAGGACCTGCCCATTCTCGTCGAACAGCACCGCCCCGGCGGAGTCCCCGACCGCCACCGTGGCGGTGGCCGGGTCGACTGCTATTCCCTCGGCGTGGGGACCGACTGAGAAGACCAATCCGGCCGGAGCGGTGGTCAGGGGTGGGGAGACGGCCGGCTCCGCGGCAGGCGGCATTCGTTGGGCGGCGCTCGACGCGCTCAGGCCCGGCGAGGCGCAGGCCGCCAGGGCGACCGCGGCCAGGGCGGCCGCCAGGCCGACTCGGAGTCCGTGCCGCCTCATTTCTCGCCGCCTCATTTCTCGCCGCCTCATTTCTCGCCGCCTCATTTCTCGCCGCTCAGGAGTTTCATCGTTCCACCAGTGGAGCTCGCAGGGAGGCAGTGGCAAATTCCCTCATCCCCTCTTCGAAGGAAACGTGGGCCCGGAACCCAAGGCACCGTTGCGCCCGGGCCGGGGATGCCGTCAGGTGGCGGACGTCTCCGATCCGATAGCCACCAGTGACCACCGGCGCAGGGGTGTCCGGGTCAAAGGCCCCTCGAAGGGCGGCTGCCATCTCCCCCACCGTATGCACCTCTCCGCTGGCGATGTTGAGCGCACCGGTGACCGCCGCGCCGGCCGTCAAAGCCGCCAGGTTGGCCCGGGCCACGTCCGACACGTGCACGAAATCCCGGCGCTGGCCACCGTCCTCCAGCACCGCGGGCGCCCGGCCGCTGGCCAAGGCACTACGAAAGATGCTGGCCACCCCGGCGTAGGGCGTATCCCGGGGCATCCTCGGCCCGTACACGTTGTGGTAACGCAACGAGCACAGCGCCGCCCCGGTCTCTCGGGCGAAGGCGGCGCAAAGATGCTCCTGATGAACCTTGGTGGCGGCATAGACATTTCGAGGATCGAGGGCAGTCTCCTCCTCCAGGTCGACCGGCGACAGTGCCGCCGCGCAGATGGGACAGCTGGGCTCGTAGCGCCCGGCGTCAAGATCCTCCTTGCGACGTGGCCCGGGCCGGACGCGCCCATGGGCTTCACAGACGTAGCCCCCCTCTCCGTAGACCACCATACTCGAGGCCAGGACCAACCGTCCCTGCCAACGGTGGCGGTAGAGGGCGCGCAACAGGTTGGCGGTGCCGGCGTCGTTGTCAGCCACGTAGGCGCTGACGTCGTCGAAGTCGATCCCCAGGCCGACTCGGGCGGCCTGATGGCACACGGCGTCCATCCCCAACACGACCCGGGTAACGGCATCCTGGTCGGCCAGGTCGGCCCAGACGTACTGGGCGCCTGGATTGAGGTAGTCGGGCTCGACGGCATGGGCGCTGGGGGACAGGTTGTCCATGACCTTGACCTGGTGGCCGCTCCCCACCAGCTGGTCGACGATGGCCGACCCGATGAAGCCTGCTCCCCCAGTTACCAGAACCTTCATCGGGGCGCGGCCAGACATCGGCGGTGGACCTGGGCGAATCTCGAAGAGGGGATCAGCTCAGCCACTGCGTCGGCGTCGTCCATGTAGTCCACGTCTCTCACGGTGGGCAGGGACACCGGCTCATGGCCGAGTTGTCGGAGACGGCGCTCCTGATCCCGGCCGGTGTGAGATGTGCTCATCGGCACCCCGACGAATACCGCCCGCTGGGCCTGGCGGAGGCCGATCGCCCACCATCCCCCGTCGCTGGCCACCCCGAGAGCCGCGGTGGTCCTGGGCAAGTCGAGGTGGCCCAGGCAGAGATCGAGGAGATCGGGGGTGACCTGGGGCGTGTCCATCCCGATCTGCAGTCCAGGACCGCCGGCGAAGTCCCAGGCAGCCGCCAGGCGCTCGCCGAGACCCAGGCCTTCTTGGGGGAAGACCTGGAACCCGGGGGGCAGCCAGGGCCCCGGCGCACCGTCGAGGGCCACCAGCAGACGGTCGGCTCCGCATCCAGCCACTGCTTCCAGGGTGTCGGCCAGAGCAGCCTCGGCCAGCTCGGCCGCCTGCATCTCGCTCAACGGGGGGCACAGCCTGGTCTTGACCCGCCCGGGAACTGGTGACTTGGCCAACACGAGCAGGTGCGTGCCCCTCAACGCCCGGCTTCCGATAACGCATCGGTCCTGCGAATGAACACCAGGGACGGCCGGAGCTGGAGGTCGGTGACTGGGAAGAAGGCGTTGCCTGGCACCGGCCGCGTGGGTAGCAGGCGATAGTCGGCCCGCAGCTCGGCTCGGAGGTTACGTTCGTCGCCGGTGTTGTCGAGGATCACGGCGCCCACATCGGGGCGGAGAAGCGCCGTGCCCATGTCGGCCACCAGGATGCGCCGGGCCGCACTGGGACCCGAGCGCTCGATGTCATTGGCCGCCTCCTCGTCGGCATTGGTGCCCTTGCCGGCCAGGGTGGCGTAGAACGGGTGATCGAGCACGACCACCCGCCCGGGAAGGTGCCTGACCAGGGCCAGGAAGGCGTCACCGGCCCGTCGGTCGGCGGCCGAGGGGATCTGGGGACCGATGGGATAGGCGGTGCGGTGGAACTGAGCCCCCATGATGACGACCACACCCGCCGACAGGCCGAGGCGACCCATCACCGCCGGGTGGCTGCGCAACCAGGCGACCACCAGTCCGGCCGACAAGGCGACGGCGGCATAGCCAGGCATCAAGACGTCGTCGTAGCCACCGGCGTGGAGCCGGCCGGCCCATGCCGCGCCCACCAGGCCGAGCCCAGCCGCCACCCAGAAGCCGCTGGATCTCCAGCCGACCTCGGGCCATCCACCCTCGAATCGGCGTCCCAGCGCGAGCACGGCCAAGCCGATCACGATGAGGCCCACCACCAGTCCGAGCGGATGCAACAGGTCATGGCGCCAGAAACCCTGCCACTGGGACGGGACGATCCCCTGGGAGGGCAGCTCGCCGAACACGTAGTACCGGTACCAGCCGTGCGAGACGGCATCGAGGACCAGAGTCGACAGCGCCACCAGGCCACCCAACACAGCCAGGGCGCTGACGCCGGCTGGCCGGCGAACGATCAACAGCCAGGCGATAACCGGTAGGGCAATCAGCAGGCCGTCCTGCTTGGTGAAGAAGGACAGGAAGAGGAGCAGGCCAGCCACCGCGCCAGCCCGGCGGGACTGGGCCTGACGCGCCGCAAACAAGCCGGCCAGGGCGAAGGCTAGGAAGAGGGAGTCGACCCGGCCGATGTCGGCCCAGGCCCCGGCCAATCGGTAGGTGGCGGCGTAGACCCCGGCCGCCAGCACCCCGGCAGGCCGATCCCCAGTCTCGGCCACCACCAGGCGGTACAACAGCCCCAGGGCCACCAGGGACGCCGCCGTGGAAACGATGCGCAAAGGAAGGAACCCGACTCCAATCACACGGGCAAGTGCACCGGAGATCCAGAAGTACAGCGGTGGGTAGGGCCACGGAGTGAAGTGCAACGAAGGCGGCCCATAGAGGGCTTGGGCGGTGGCTACCCGGTGAGCCAACTCGACCGCCCCGCCTTCCAACCACTCGAGCTCGAAGGGATAGCCGAGACGATGAGCGACCACCCACAAGTACCGCAACACCGGCCACGAGCCCACCAGGGCGACGGCCAAGCCAACCAGGCGCTCCGCCGCCCCACCTCTCAGGGGGGCCCCAACCCTCGATCGCCATGGGCGCGCCCTCGTCGGGGTGTCGGCCAGGACCAGCGGCGGGCTGGCGGTTGCAGACAACAACGCTACTTGTCTCTGCTGTCGATCGGTGCCCCCGTCCGTCGCCGGGCACCTCGGTGAGCGGTCCAACGAGCCGCGTAGATGACGCCTGAGCAGGCGAAGACGGCCGCCGTCACCGCCAACCAGCGACCCAGGTAAACCGAGGTGTGCAGGCCAGTGGCACTTACATAGTGCGGCTCGGACAGGCGCAGGACGAGCGGGAAGGTGATGAGCAGGAGGGTCGCGGACACAATTACGGGGGTGCGAACGTGGTTCCTCCACGGCACAGCCGCCTCCCGCCCTGGGCCGCGTCGACGGCTGAGCAGGCGGTCAGCCGCGGCATAGAGGGGGAACAGGACCAGGTCGTGGGCCACGATGGCGCCGACCACCCACACCCCGATCCAGCCGGCATGGGAGACCCCCAACACCCTGGACGCCACGTAGCCCGCCACCGCGAAGCTGGCCAGCAGGAGCGCGGCATGCCGCGGGCCGGCTCCGTACAGACGGGTGAACCGTCTCATACGGCACTGCTCCGCAGGGGCAAGTGCCGCCTACGGCGTCTCATACGGCACTGCTCCGCAGGGGCAAGTGCCGCCTACGGCGTCTCATACTTGGAAGGTCAGGTGACTGACCCATTTGGTGCAGTGAACGCCGGGAGCGGCGGGCACGATGACCCGGGCGGGGAAACCATGGTCAAGCGAGAGGTCGGCGCCGTTGACCCGCAGGGCCAGCAGTGATCGAGGGTTGGCCATCTGGTTGGCTGCCAAGGTCACGGACCGGAAGGCTTTTCCCGGTTCCTCCAGGGAATCCACGAACAGCGGCACCGGCTCAGCCACGCCTACCATACGGCCCAGGTCGACCAGGCGTACGCCAGTCCAGGTCTGCACGGTCGACCACCCTTCCACACAGGATATGGGCAGCTCCTCGGTCGTCTGGGGCATGGCCAGGAGCTCCTCACGGGAAAGGGCCATGGACCGGGCGCCGTGCAGCTGTAGCCGCCACTCGGTGCCAGTGGCCGCGGCATTGATGTCGGCGGTGGCGAAGGTGATGTTGATCTCGAAGTCGTTGGCCACCCCGTCAGCGCCGGTTGGCTTGCTGCGGGCCCGGGGAGCGAGCACGGCGAGGGAGCGCAGGGGACGAATGGACTCACCGGCAGTCAGAAGGAAGACAGCCAGGGAGGAGCCGCCCACCAGCGCCAGCGCACCACGCCGGGAGATGGTGGGCAGTGCCGGCTTCACGGGTATCAGACCATGTCCACCAGAGTCCCGGGAGTCGGCCGGCTCGGGCCGGGTATCGGCCAGCGAGGTGGCCAACTCCGCCCTCAAACCGCGCTGGCGCAGCGTCTTGCGCATGATCGGGACCTTGAGTACGGCGTGGACCACGAAGCCGGTGATGAACGCCCAGGCGCCCAAGAAATGACCATCGTAGAAGGAGAACTTCCAGGGGTAGAAGTACTCGATGTCGGCAATTCCGGTGGCGAACTCGAAGACGACCCCGCCCACCAGCAGGGCCAGGCTCAGGCGCTCCAGAACATGGGCGACCGAGCGGATGCTGGGCCACTCGAAGAGCTTGGGTATCACCGACCAGAGCTTGGCCAGAACAATTGGTACCAGCGCCAGACCGAGGACGATGTGGGTGCCCTGACTGACGCGGTAGATCCACGACGGGTTCGACACCCAATTGAACAGGTACGATCCCAGGAGGCCCTTGCCCGGCGAGGTGTCGTTGCCGGCGAAGTGGGGATCGTAGGCCGCATAGGAGACCAGCCCGGTGATGAACATGACCGGGATCCCCACCAGCAGGGCCGAGCCGAGCACCGAGGTGAGCCACGGGCCCCGGATGGGGCTGCGCCACACCTCGGGACGAAAGGGACCGCCGGGTCCCTTGTGGTACAGCGATCGCAGCCGGGAGGCCCGACCGGGCTCGGGCGCGGCGGGCTCGGGCGCGGCGGGCTCGGGCGCGGCGGGCTCGGGCGCGGCGGGCTCGGGCGCGGCGGGCTCGGGCGCGGCGGGCTCGGGCGCGGCGGGCGCAGCCGCGCTCACCGAGCTGCCTCGCGTTGCCTCGGCCATTGCTGGCCCGGACGTTGCTGGCCCGGACGTTCCTGGCCCGGACGTTGCTGCCTCAGACATGGCCTCGCAGAGCTGGGCGAGTCCTTCGGCGAAGGCTCCTACGGACAGGCCAAGACCGACTCGGAGGTGGCCATCCTGACCGAAGAAGCCTCCCGGAGCAACCGACACGCGGTGCTTGGCCAGCAAAAGCTCGGCAAACGCCACTGATGCAAAGCCTGGAATGGCTGGTCCGGGAAAGGCCACCAGGCCGTCGGTCGGCGGGACCCAGCTCGATCCCGGTAGTGACGCCATGCAGACCCCGAGGCGGTCCAGGTTGGTCCGCGCCATCCCCGATATCGAGAGCTGGGCCCGGTTTTCCAGGGCCAGGGCGGCCAGGTACTGACTGGGAGCGGAGTTGGCCAGGCTGGTGACGTCTCGTAGGGTGGCCAGGCGCCGGCGGCGCTGGGGACAGGTGGTGGCGCACCATCCAACCCGCAGACCACCCAGGCCGAAGGCCTTGCTCACGTCACCGATCAACACCACCGCGTGGGACTCGACCGCCCGGCTGGTCCCGAAGCTGACCGCGCCGGGATCGAGGGTCCCCATGGACACCTCGTCGACGATCAGGGCGGCCCCGGCGCGGGCGCAGCAATCGGCCAGGTGCTCCAGTTCCGCCACGTCGGCCTGTAGTCCGGTGGGGTTGTGCGGGGAGTTGACCACTACGGCGGCGTACCGTCGCAGATCGAGGTCGGCGATGGCAGCCAGGTCGAGGCGCGCCGAACCCGGCTTCCAGACCGGTACGGGATGGGCGATCCCCCCCATCGCCTCCACCCCCAGGTACATGGCCTCGTAGGCGGGGCTGGCTACGGCAACCAAGTGTCGGTCTCCGATGGCGGTGCCACAAGCCAGCAGGAGGGCTTCCACCGCTCCGTGAGTGACGATCACTTCGGCCGCGGAGGAACCTGTGAACGTCGAAATCGCCGCTCGGAGTCGCTCGGTGCCAATCCCGGGCCCGTAGTCCAGGGACAGATCGAGATACTCCTGGACCTGGGCCGGACCGGCCAGATCGAGCAGGTCTCGGGCCGACCGGGCCGGGGCGCCGCTGCGTGCCATGTCCAGGCGCACAGGCTGGCCGGCGGCGGCAAACCACCGCTCGAGGCCTCGGCCGTTGAGCCGCTCGATGGGTGCATCCACAACCATGGGTCAGACCGTAGGGGCAGCCGTCCGCCCATTGAACCCCAAAGTCCTTACCGTTTGCGAAACTTTTCGGCACCAAGCGGACCCCGGCGTTCAAATGCATTTACCATCACAGCGTGTCCGGCTCGCACATCCTGGTGGTGGACGACGACCCAACCGTCGTGGATGTGATGACCAAGTACCTGGACCGAGAGGGATTCGAGGTCTCCGGCGTGGGCGACGGGCCGGACGCGGTCGAGGCGGCCCGGCGACGCCTGCCCGATCTCGTGCTGTTGGACATCATGCTCCCCGGCATGGATGGGCTCGAGGTCCTCCGCCTGATCCGCCTGCTCGGTCCGGTACCGGTCGTCATGCTGACAGCCAACGGCGAAGAGGAGGACCGAGTAACCGGCCTCGAGTTGGGCGCCGACGACTACGTTGTCAAGCCGTTCTCCCCCAGAGAGGTAACGGCCCGGGTAAAGGCGGTGCTGAACCGGGCGAGCCCGGCCGCCGGTCCCCCGATGGCCGGCGAGCCGGTGCTGCAGGCCAGCGGGCTGCTGGTCGACGTGGGCGCCAGGGAGGTGCGCCTGAACGGAGAGCCCGTCACCCTCCCGCCACGGGAGCTGGACCTGCTGGTATTCATGATGCGCCACCCCCGGGTGGTGTTCCGACGCGAGGACCTCATGGAAGCGGTGTGGGGATGGGCTTACGGCGACACGGCCACTGTCACCGTGCACATAAGACGATTGCGGGAGAAGACCGAGACCTACCCATCCCAGCCGACCCGAATACTCACCGTGTGGGGCGTCGGTTACCGCTTCGAACCATGAGATCCACCGTGGCCGTGGCCGTGGGCGTCGCCGGCTTGGCCATCGCCTGGGTGTTGGCCCTGGCCCTGGGGGACAGCCCGGCTGCCGCCAGCGAGGTGGTCACCCTGGCTGCCGGAGCCTCGCTGGCGCTGTCGCTTACCGGCGCGGGCCTGATGGTCCGGCTGCGTAGGCGCCCACTGACCGTTCAGATCTGGGTGGAAGTGATGACCATGATGCTCGGCTTGGCTGCCGGCGTCCTCATAGCCAGTCAGCAGATGTTCCTCTCCCCAGCCGACACCAAGACCGTCCTGGTCATCCTGGTGGCCGCCGGCACGGTGGGGGCTCTCACTGCCCTGGCCATGGCGGCCAAGCTCAACCGGGCCGTCGAGGTGGTGGCCGGGCTGGCCGCGTCACTCGGCCAGCAGCCGAGCAAACCTGCTACCGCCCAGCTCCCGACGCGGGAGCTCTCGACGCTGGCTGCCCAACTGAGCGAAGTGGGCGAGCAACTGCATGCGTCAGCCCGGCGCGAGCGCTCGCTGGACGCCTCCCGCCGTGAGCTGGTGGCATGGATTTCTCATGACCTACGCACTCCACTGGCTGGCATTCGGGCGATGTCCGAGGCGCTGGAGGATGGCGTGGTGAGTGACGCCGAGACGGTCGGGCGCTACCACCGCACAATCCGGGCCGAGGTCGAGCGCCTCACCGGGATGGTTGACGACCTGTTCCGTCTGAGCCGCATCCACGCCGGCTTGATCAACCTGCAGGTCGAGGCGGCTTCGCTCAGCGACCTGGTGTCCGATGCGGTGTCCTTGGCGATGCCCGAAGCGCAGGCGAAGGGCGTCCGGCTCACCGGTCAGGTCCCCGACGGCGACGTATCGGTGACCCTCGCCATCCCAGAGTTCCTCCGAGTGCTGCGCAACCTGTTGGACAACGCCCTGCGGCACACCCCTCCGGCTGGGCAGGTGTCGGTGCACGTGGGAGTCAGTCCCACTGAGGCGGTGGTCGCCGTACGTGACGGCTGCGGCGGGATTCCCGAGGGTGAACTGAGTCGAGTCTTCGAGCTGGGATACCGGGGGGACAGCGCCCGCAGTCCCGGATCCAACCAGCGAGGCGGCCTGGGCCTGGCAATTGCTCAGGGACTGGTAGCAGCCCACGGAGGGCACATCCTGGTCGACAACGAGGCACAAGGATGCTGCTTCACCGTCCACCTGCCCATGGTTGATCGCCTGGCCCCGGAGGGCCTCATTCAGCCGGATCTTCGGCGATCTCCAGTACCCCGCTCGGTGCGGTAAGGGCAGAAATGGTCCGGCGGGCGGCATCGCTTATCTCCACGCGGGGGTGCGGGGGCACCTCCGACTCGAAATAGGTTCCTGGCCCGTAGAACTGTCCGTAGCGGATGACGACTCCTCCAGCGTCGAGCACGGCGAGCTCATGTTCCTCGACGGCCGCTCCGCCGTCGCCTGGAAGCTGCCAAGCGACACTCTGGGCCACGAAGCGGGGGGTGAGGGCGCGCTTGGCCGCCACCAGCAGGTTGCGTGTTCCCTCGCGACGTATCCTGGCGTTGGCCGCAGCTCGCTCGGTGATCTGACTCTGGTCGTCCGGCAGGTCGGTGAGCTGGTGGAGAACCACGTCAGGGCGGTAGCTCCCAACCGCGTCGCACAGAGCCTCCAGGTCGAACACATCGCACACGACCGGCCAGGCTCCCAGCGTCAGCAGCCGATTGGCTTTTCCAGGGGTGCGGGTCATACCTGCGATGTCGTGCCCCGCCGCGCTGAGCATCGGGATCAGGCGCATCCCGATCACCCCACTGCCGCCAGCCAGGAACACCCTCATTCCATGACGCTATCGTCAACTGAGCGGGCGTGGGTGGGTAGACAACCTACCGACCGGTAGGTAGGCTAGGGCTCATGAACGACAGCGCCCTCTTGTCCGAGCTGGCCCCCACCGTCGAGACGCTCCTCGACCGCCATCTGGCAGCTTCGAAGGAGTGGTTCCCGCATGAGCTCGTCCCGTGGGGACAGGCCCGTGATTTCGTGCCCGGAGAGGAGTGGGACCCCGAGGAGTACCAGCTCCCCGAGGCGGTGCGCAGCGCCCTGTTCGTCAATCTATTGACGGAGGACAACCTCCCTTATTACTTCGACACCATCGACAACCTATTTCAGGGCGAGGCGTGGCGGGTATGGGCCAGGCGCTGGACCGCGGAGGAGCAGCGACATTCGATCGTCATCCGCGACTTTCTGACCGTCACCCGGGCCGTCGACCCGGTCGCCTTGGAGCGGGCCCGCATGCACCAGGTCTCCCTGGCCGTGGTGCCCCAGCCCCAGACCGTGCCCGACGGCCTCATTTATGTGGCCCTCCAGGAGCTGGCCACCAGGGTCGCTCACCGCAACACCGGCAAAGCCATGACCGGGCGAGAGGCATCCGGCAGCGTGGATGAGCTCGGCTACCAGGTGATGGCCCGGGTGGCAGCCGACGAGAACCTCCACCACCTCTTCTATCGGGACCTCACCACCGCCGCCCTGGCCCTCGACCCCTCGTCGGTCGTGCTGGCCATGGAACGCCAGGTCCGCACCTTCGAGATGCCCGGCCAGGGAATCGTAGACTTCGCCCGCCACGCCATGGCCGTGGCCAAGGCGGGAATCTACGACTACCTGCTCCACCACGATCAGGTCCTGGTGCCGGCGGTCATGCGCCAGTGGCACCTGGCCGACATAGAGGGGCTCAACTCCCGCGCCGAGGAGGCCCGGGCTCGACTGGTCAGGCGAATCGAGCGCATCGGTGCGGCCGGGCGTCGCATGATCGAGCGCCAACAGGAACAGGCTGGAGCGCTGGCCTACGCCTGAGCGCTGATCGGCGGCCAGCCGTCTCGCCTCCGTAATCGGCCAGCAACACCACGTTCACAGAGGCAGTGCAGTGTCTTGGACGATCCTTCGTTGGCGAGAGGGCTACTCCTGACACCTGGAAAGACACGCCGATGGCACCGGTTCCCGGGGGCTACCAAGAGCTCAACCGCCACACCCGCGTCATCGTCGACGAGGCGCAGCGACGCCACATCGCGGTCGAGATCGTGGATCCGGTGCTCGGCGAGCTGTGCCTGCGCTTTGGTGGCCGAACGGTAACCACGCTCGAATCACTCTCCGAGCTCACCAACGCCGTCGCCTTCCGCCGTTGCGACGACAAGCTGCTTACTCGCCGGGTGCTGCAGCAGGCGGCCCTGCCCGTCGCTCCCGGTCAGGCCGCCACTTTCGATCAGGCTGACCAGGACTTTCTCGAGCTGCACCGGGACCTGGTGGTCAAGCCGGCCCGCGGTGAGCAAGGCCGAGGGATCAGCGTTGGAGTGATCACCGTTGACGGCCTGGGCCGGGCCTGTGACTCTGCCCGCCGGCACTGGCCGGAGGTGCTGCTCGAGAGGCGGTGCGAGGGAGAGGACCTGAGAGTGGTGGTGATTGCCGGTGAGATGGTGGCGGCCGCCATCCGGCGGCCGCCCATGGTCACCGGTACCGGATCTCAGACGCTCGCCCAACTGATAGCCCAGTACAGCCAAGAGCGGACCGCGGCCATGGGTGCCGGTTCGACCATTCCCCTCAACGAGGCCACCTGGATCACCCTGCAAGCGGCTGGCTTCGACGACCTCGAGGAGGTCCTGGCCAAAGGAGAGATGGTGACGGTCCTACGCACCGCCAATGTCCATACCGGCGGCACCATCCACGACGTAACCGACCGGCTCCATCGAGAGCTCGAAGCGCTGGCGGTGGCGGCAGCAGCAGCTGTCGATCTACCGGTGGCCGGCGTCGACCTCATCATTGACGCGGTCGACGCCCCCGGCGGGGTGGTCATCGAGGTCAACGAGCAGCCCGGGCTGGCCAACCACGAGCCCAGGCCGACGGCGGCCCGCTTCTTGGACCTGCTCTTTCCCGAGACCCGTCTGGATGACCAGCGGATGAGCGCATAACCCCCATGTGCGGGATCGCAGGGGAGCTGCGTACCGACGGCAGCCGAGCCGACGTCGATGCGACGCTTCGCATGGCCGCCACCCTGGCCCCCCGGGGGCCAGACGGGGCCGGCACCTGGAGCTGCAATTCGGTGGCTCTGGCTCACCGCCGCCTGTCCGTCATCGACCTGTCCTGGCGGGGTGATCAGCCGATGATCGACCCGGTCCTGGGCCTGGCGGTGGTGTTCAACGGGTGCATCTACAATTATCAGGACCTCCGCCGGGAGCTGGAGACCGCCGGCTACTGCTTCTTCTCGACGAGTGATACCGAGGTCCTGCTCAAGGCGTACCACCATTGGGGTGACCACTTTGTCGAGCATCTGTCTGGGATGTTCGCCCTCTGCATCGTGGAGCGCAGCTCGGGCAGGGCCGTCTTGGCTCGGGACCGGCTGGGCATCAAACCCCTGTACCTGAGTGAGGTACCGGGCGGCCTCCGGTTCGCCTCCTCGCTACCGGCTCTGTTGGCCGGCGGCTTGGCCGACACCTCGATCGACCCAGTGGCGCTGCACCATTACCTGACGTTTCACGCCGTGGTGCCGGACGAGCGAACGGTGCTGGCGGGCGTCAGGCGCCTCGCCCCCGGGACGATACTGACGGTGGATGCGGCCGGTCGGCGCCACCAACGTCGCTATTGGGAGCTGCGCTGTGAGCCCGACCGGGCCAGGGCTGGATGGGACGCCGCAGATTGGGAGGAGGCGGTACTGGCAGCCCTGCAGACTGCGGTGCGCCGACGGCTGGTGGCCGACGTGCCGGTCGGAGTGCTGCTGTCAGGCGGACTGGACTCCAGCTTGATCGTGGCCCTGTTGAGCGAGGCTGGCCAGGAGGGCCTTTCGACCTTCAGCATCGGGTTCGAGAGCATCGGAGACGAGCATGGTGACGAGTTCCGCTGGTCGGACCTGATCGCCGAGCGATTTGCCACCGACCATCACCGGATATTCGTACCCACGGACGAGGTGCTGGATGCCCTGCCGGGCGTGGTCGCAGCCATGAACGAACCGATGGTCAGCCACGACGTGGTCGCCTTTTACCTGCTGTCCCGGGAGGTGGCTCGCTCGGTCAAAGTCGTCCAGTCCGGACAGGGAGCCGACGAGGTCTTCGCCGGTTACCACTGGTACCAACCCATGTTCCAGGACCGATCGGTGGGCGTCGACCGGTACCAGTCGGTGTTTTGCGATCGAACCCATGCCGAGATGGCAGCCGTGGTGGGCTGCGACTATCAGCTGGAGGCCGACGTGAGCCGTCAGTTCATCGTGGATCAATTCGCCAGATCGGGCGCCCCGACTGCCCTCGACCGGGCGCTGAGGATCGATACCGAGGTCATGCTGGTCGAAGATCCGGTCAAGCGGGTGGACAACATGACCATGGCGTGGGGCCTCGAAGGGCGGGTCCCCTTCCTGGACCACGAGCTGGTCGAGCTGGCGGCTGCCTGCCCGGCTCCCTTCAAGGTGGCTCAGGGCGGCAAGGGCATCCTCAAGAAGTTGGCCCGACGGATACTCCCGGCCGAGGTCATTGACCGGCCCAAGGGCTACTTTCCGGTCCCGCCCCTGGTGCGCCTGGTGGGGCCGTACGTCGACCTGATGCGCGACGCCCTGCTGTCGACGGCAGCCCACGATCGTGGCTTGTTCGACAGGGGTCATGTCGAGCACCTCCTGGCCCGGCCCAACGAGCTGACCACCCTGCGCTACAACAAGCTCTGGCAGCTCGGCCTGCTGGAGCTGTGGCTCCAGACCCACGGCCTGTAGGGCACGTGGCGGAGCGTGTCCAGGCACCCTGCCCGGGCGTGTGAACCGTTCACCGTCCCGAAACCTGCGGGACACAGTGAGTCTCTACGGTCGGTCGTATGAGCCCGCCCAACGCGATTGCCCAAGGGCTACCCCGATGACCGTAACGGACCCAGATCAGGGGGCCAGCCGGGCCGGGGATCTCCAACATCGGGCACCGCGGGCGGCCGTGGAGGGATCCCTGGCTGATGGCGAGGCCACCAGCATGGGGGTGGAGGAGGAGTTCCATGTGGTCGACCTGGTCACCCGAGAGCTGGTGGCCCAGGCACCGCAACTCCTGGCCCACCTGCCGGTGGAGTCCTTCGGGGGCGAGCTGCATCGCAGCGTCGTCGAATCGAAGAGCGCCGTATGTGGCGGGCTCGACGAGCTTCGGGGCGAGCTCTCCGGCCTCCGCGCCCAGTTGGCGTCGGCCGCCGAGGCGGAAGGGCTTGGCTTGGCGGCAGCCGGCACTGTCCCCCTGGTGGACCCCCTGCGGTTGGCGGTCACTCCCTCGACCCGGTACGCCCGGATGCTCGACGACTATCAGCTCTTGGCCAGAGAGCAACTGATCTGTGGGGTGCAGGTCCATGTCCAGCTCTCGGACCGGGACCTGGCGGTGGCTGTCGCCCAGCGGGTCTCACCCTTCCTCCCCTGCCTGCTGGCGCTCTCGGCCAGCTCGCCATTCTGGTTCGGTGAGGACAGCGGTTACGCCAGCGCCCGCTCACTCGTCTGGCAGCGATGGCCGACGGCCGGCCTGAGCGGAGAGATCTCGTCGGCCGCCGAGCACGATGCGCTGGTCGCTGACCTGGTCGCCTCGGAGGTGATCAGTGACCCCGGCATGATCTATTTCGACGTGCGGCCGTCGGCGCATGTGCCGACTCTGGAGCTACGCATCATGGATGCGTGCCCTAGCCTGGACGATGTCGTGTTGATTGCCGGTCTTTTTCGGGCGCTGGTGCGTCGTGAGCGCGACAGCGTGGCCCTCGGTACTCCGCCGGCGCGAACCGCCGCACCCCTGTTGAGGGCGGCCATGTGGAGGGCGGCTCGCTCGGGGATGGAGAGTCGCCTCTTGGATTTGCCGCGGTCACCTCGGCCCATCCCGGCGGCCGACGCAGTGAGAGAGCTGGTAGGTGGTCTCCGGCCCTGGCTGGAGGAGGCGCGGGACTGGCAGCAGGTTTCGGTACTGGCGGCAGAGGCCATCGCCCGCGGTAGCTCCGCAGCCCAGCAGAGGCACATCTATCAGCGCAGCGGCCGGCTGGCGGATGTCGTGGACCACCTGGTCGATTGCACCGTGACATCGAGATAGGAATGCCCGGCTGGCCGAAGGCCGGCCGGCAACAGACCGCCCTTCGACAGCAAACTGCGCACCGGCAGCGGGTGCCTGAGGACGTCTACGGCAGTTGGTCGCCGACCTGCTCGCCTGCCGGCGGGCGTCTGGCCTTCGTCTCTGACCGCAGCGGCGAGGCTCAGGTATGGCTGGCTGAGCTGGGTTCCTCGCAAGTGGCGCCGCTTGCCACTGACCTGCGGCGAGTGCTCACAGTCAGCTGGGCGCCTCAGGGCGACTGGCTCGCCTGCGTCACAGCCGCCAGTGGCGCCTCGCGCCAGCGGGTGTGGGTGGTGAGGCCTGACGGATCCGAACTTCGTCGGGTGGCCGGCGCCGGGAGGGTGACTGCCCTGCTGGGTACCGGTCGGTGGCAGGGATGGGCGGCTGACGGGCGAATGCTCGTGACGGAGAGGGACGGCCACTCCCGGGCCCTGCTGATCGATCCTGCCAGTGGCGAGCGCCAGCTCATGGCGGCCGGCAGGTTGCTCACCCTGCTCGATGTGAGCCAGGACGGCCGCACGGCTCTACTTCGGTACGGGCGGCGGGGCCAGCAATGGCTCGGCGTCGTCAAGCCCGGCCCGGGGTCAGGCACGGCCGGGCCGCGAACGGCGGGGCCAGGCACGGCGGGGCCGGGTGTGATCGGACCAGGTTCCACCGACAAGGCCGTCCTGTCCCACGATGGGTCCGTGCTCTGGGCCCGTAGCGACGCCGGCCGCCAGCGAGCGGTGCTGGTCGCTGTCAGCCTGGACGGGCACGAGGGCTCATTAGACCTCTCCGGAGAGTCGCCGTACATGGTCTTGGAGCGGGATGGTGCTGAGCTCGAGGATCTCGTCCTGTCGCCCGATGAGAACCACTTGGCGCTGGTCTGGAATGTCAACAGCGGGTGCAGCCAGCTGAGCATGCTGGAGTTGGCCAGTGCGTACGAGCGACCCATCGCCGCCTTACCTCGGGCCGTCATCGACGAGTGCTGTTTCTCCCCCGACGGCTCGTCCATCTTCCTCACCGGCGAGGACTGGTCCGACCCCCGGGGCGTCTGGTCCATCGACCTGGGCACACGGCAGGCAAAGCCGGTGAGCAGTCCCGGTGGTACGACGATCATCAGCTCGCCAGGAGCCAGCACTGACAGCGCCGACACCACCCAGCTGTCGCCTCCCACCCTCTCGCACCTCGCCTCGGCCGATGGAACGCCGCTCACCGGTTGGCTCTACCGACCGCCCGGCACGCCGCCGTGGCCCACCATGGTCTACCTGCACGGGGGCCCCGAGGCCCAAGAGCGGCCTGTCTACAACTCGCTCTATCAATCTCTGCTGTCGGCCGGCATCGCCGTGTTCGCCCCCAATGTCCGGGGTTCCTCGGGCTTCGGCCCCCAGTTTCTCAACGCCGACAACCTCGCCGGCCGCTATGGAGCCATCGCTGACGTGGCGGCCTGCGCCAAGCACCTGGCGGTCCTGGGCGTCGCTGACGCCGGTCGCATAGGCTGCATGGGCCGCTCCTATGGAGGTTACCTAACCCTCTCCGCCCTCGTGTGGTACCCGGAATTGTTCTCGGTCGGCGTCGATGTTTGTGGGATGACCGACTTTGGGAGCTTCTTTGCTCTCACCGAGCCCTGGATCGCGGCCGCCGCCACCTCCAAGTACGGCGATCCCGTCCTGGACGAGCAACTGCTGTTCGACCTCTCCCCCATTCACCACATCGATCGCCTCCTGGCCCCCCTCCTGGTGGTCCACGGTGGTCACGACACCAACGTCCCGCTCGACCAGGCCCAGCAGGTGGTAGGCGCCTTGGAGGCTCTGGGCCTCGAACATCGGTACCTCGTCTTCCCCGACGAGGGACATGAGCTCATGCAGACCCGCAACCGGGCCGCCTTCGTCAGGGCAACCGTGGCCTGGGCAACGGAGCATCTCTGTCAGGCACGTCAGTAGGCGATGAGGCACCCCCGCGGGGCACCCGGTCGGTTGTCGCTAAGCCCGGCTGGATCAGGCGTCTCTGCGTGCCAGCAGCCAGCAGCCGACCCCCAGTAGCACTGCCGCGTACCCGCAGAGCAAGCCCAGACTGGCCCACGGCGACAAGGCATCGGCCACCGGATGGACGGCGCCCATGGACCGACCGACATCGAGCGGGAGAAACTTCTCCACCGCCGTGCGGATCGAGGCCGAGAAGGCACCGATGACCAGTGGCAGGATGAACACCACCACGGCATAGATGGCGATGGCCCCGGCGGTATGTCGGATGATGGTGCCGATCCCCAGGGCGACAAGACCGATCAGGGCCACGAAGGCCCCAGCCAAGAGCACCGCCCGCGCCACCCCAGGCTGGCCGAAGCTGGCGGGGGGTGCCTTGCCTGACACCATGGCCTGTCCGGCCAGGAAGGAGACCACGCAGACGGCTTCTCCGACCAACAACGCGACAACACCAAAGACGGCTGCCTTGGCCCCCAGCACCAGCGGCCGGTTGGGGATGGCCGACAGAGTGGCTCGGATGCTCCCCGTGCCGTGCTCAGCGGTGATGACGAGGATTCCCAGTACCCCTATGGCCAGCTGGCCGAGGGACAACCCAGCCAAGCTGTCGTTGGTTGGGTCGAACTGAAGCCTGTCAGACTGGGACAGATGTGCCCAGTTGGAGGCATCGGCATGGGTCACCAGTACGCCCACGCCGATGGTGAGGACAATCAGGGCGGCGAGCGTCCACACGGTTGAGCGAACGGTGCGTAGCTTGATCCACTCAGAGCGGATGGCTCCGGTGAAGTGGTAACGGCCGGCGGGTAGCGGCCGGGCCTCGGCGGAGGTGATCTCGTTGGCGACGGTCACGGCGTGCTCCCTTTCTTGGCCATGTCGGCCTGCCGGCCGTCCGAGTCGGCCATGCCACCACCACCTCGGTACTCGACGCTGTCATGAGTCATCTCCATGAAGGCTTCCTCCAGGGAGGCGGCCTGGGGAGACAGCTCGTGGAGGATGACCCCCCGCCCACCGGCCAGCTCACCGATGGCGCTGGTTGACAGGCCGGTCACCACCAACCCGCCATCAGCCTCGGTAGTGACGGTCGCCCCCGCTTCACTCAGGATGCCGCTGAGGACGCCTGCCTGAGGACTGCGAACCCGCACGGAGTGCTGAGAGCTCTGGGCGATGAACTCGGCGACCGACATCTCGGCGATCATCCGGCCCCTGCCGATCACCACCAGATGGTCAGCAGTCAGCGCCATCTCGCTCATCAGATGGCTGGACACCAGGACCGTCCGTCCCTGTCGGGCCAGGGCCTTGAGGAAGTTGCGGATCCACCGGATGCCCTCAGGGTCGAGCCCGTTCACCGGCTCGTCGAACATCAGCACGCCGGGATCACCCAACAGCGCACTGGCCATTCCGAGGCGCTGGCCCATGCCGAGGGAGAATGTCCCAGCCCGCTTGCGGGCCACACCGGAGAGACCCACCATCTCCAGCACCTCGTCGACCCGCGCCAGCGGGATGGCGTTGGTCACGGCCAGGCTGGTCAGGTGATGGTAGGCGCTGCGGCCCGGATGGAACGCTTTGGCCTCCAAGAGGGCACCCACCTCTCGCAATGGCCAGCGCAGCTGGTGATAGTCCTTGCCGTTGATTTGCGCTCGGCCAGCATCGGGGCCATCCAGGCCCAAGATCATGCGCATGGTCGTGGACTTGCCCGCCCCGTTGGGCCCGAGGAAGCCGGTCACCTGGCCAGGTCGAACCTCGAAGCTGAGCCGGTCCACGGCCAGGGTTCGACCGTAGCGCTTGGTGAGCCCGTCGGCCACGATCATCCGGGGGTGTCCTCAGCCATGGCACCATCCTCGCGCCGCTGGAGAGGACAACCATTGGGGACATCCCTGATCGGACCCTGAGCTGGGAACGCTATGCCGAGCCGGCCGAGCCGGCCGAGCCGGCCGAGCCGGCCGAGCCGGCCGAGCCGGCCCTGGCACTCAGCCGGCTGAGCTGGCGACCTCGAGGGGGAGTGCGCTCAGGCGGCGGGGAGCGACCGGCTCCCGGCGTGACGGCTGTCCCGGTACCAGGGATTCCAGCTGGGCGGCAGTCAGGGTCTCCCGGTCGTACAGGGCCTCGGCGATGAGGTCGAGCTCCTCGGCGTGATCGTCCAGGATCACCCGAGCGGCTTGCTCGGCCCGGTTCAACAGGTTGCCGATCGGGTCCACCGAGGTGCCCCCCAGCCCGCTGGCCACCTGCTGGGCCAGGGTGTCCAGGCCGGTACCGGCCTGACCGGGGCGGGCAATCATGGCCCACTGCTCCACCATCCGTCGCGCCAGCGTCCCGGCATGGCGGAGGTCGTCCTCCGAGCGGGTGGTGGGCTCTCCAAAGACATTCATCTCGGCCGCCCGTCCTCCGAGCAGCAGGATCATCTGGGCCTGCAACTCCCGCTTGGTGAGGACCGACCGACCCTCGGCTATCGACCAGATGGAGCGCTCCGTGTCGTTCCCACGGCTGTAGATCGAGATCCGGGGAGGAGGCTTCACGCCCCGCAGGAGCAGGCAGAGCAGAGCGTGGCCGGCCTCGTGATAGGCGATCAGCTGACGCTCGTCCTCTTCCATGGACTGGGCCGCGCCGGTACCGGTGTGCAGACGGGCCCCCGCCTCGTCCACGTCCTCCGGCCCGATCATCTCCCGGTGGTGACGGGCAGCCAGCAGGGAGGCCTCGTTGACCAGATTGGCCAGGTCGGCCGCCGAGCAGCCGGCCGTGTCGTTGGCCACCGCGGCCCAGTCCACTCGCTTGGAGAACCGACGCCGGCTGGCGTGAAGGGCCAAGATCTCCTGGCGCGCTCGGGGCCCGGGCAGGTCGATCAGGACGCGGCGGTCGAATCGGCCCGGCCGCAACAGGGCCGGATCGATCATCTCGGGACGGTTGGTGGCGGCGATGACCAGAGTGCCGGAGGAGGTACCGGCGCCGTCCAGCTCCACCAGGAGCTGGTTGAGGGTGTTGTCGAACTCCCGACCGCCGCCCACATCGCCGTGGCGGTGGCGCCCGATGGCATCCAGCTCATCGATGAACAGGATCGATGGCTTCTCCCGCGCCTTGACGAACAGCTCACGCACCCGGGCCGCCCCGACACCCACGTAGCGCTCCACGAAGCTGGCGGCCGAGATGTAATAGAAGGGCACTCCGGTCTCCCCGGCCAGGGCTCGGGCCAGGAGGGTCTTGCCGCAGCCAGGCGGGCCATGGAGGAGTATCCCCGTTGGCAGCTCGGCGCCCAGGCGCTTGTAGCGGTGGGAGTCGGCCAGGTAGTCGCCCAGCTCCCGGACCTCGGCAATGGCCTCGTCCATGCCGGCCAGGTCGGCGAAGGTGACGCCGGGCTTGGTGGTGGTGGCGGCCGGCCCGTTGAGCTCGGTGCCCCTGCCAGATCGACGATCGTGGCGCCGCCCCAGGTACTGGGTGAGGAGCAGGGCTCCCACGGTGACGGCAAAGATGGCCCCCATGGACACCAGGAAACCCGGACTGGTCAGGATGTTGAGCGTGCCCATGGATCTACTCTCTCGCTACGGTCTCGGTGCGTCTTGGTGCGTCTTGGTGCGTCTCGGCGCTGAAGGCCCCATGCAACCACATGGGCAACAACACGCACAATACGCCCTTGAGGCACAGCAGAGGCTCATGACCCGGCCCTCGGTAGAATGGCCGTGGTGAAGAGGTGGATAGGTCGCTCGAGACAAGGTGGTGGACCGGTGAGTGCTGAGACTTCGCCCCAATCAGGCGCACCGGAGGTGACACGCAGTGAGGAGGAGTGGCGGGACCGGCTGAGCCCGGAGCAGTACCAGGTACTGCGGCGCAAGGGTACCGAGCCGGCCTTCAGTGGTCGGTACGTCCACGCTCACCAGGATGGGACCTACCGCTGTGCGGGGTGCGGGGCCGAGCTTTTCGAATCGGGCACCAAGTTCGACTCGGGAACCGGCTGGCCCAGCTTCACCGAGCCAGCGGTAACCGACAACGTGGTTCTCACCCGCGATCGCTCCCACATGATGATGCGGACCGAGGTCACCTGCCGGCGCTGTGGCTCGCATCTGGGTCATGTCTTCAACGATGGACCGGGCCCCACCGGTCAGCGCTACTGCATGAATTCCCTGGCCCTGGAACTGGACAGCTCGCCGCCGAACGGCTGATACCGGTCCGGCCCCGGGCCTGATGCAGGGCACGGACCGGAGCGACTCGACGAGGAGGCGAACATGGCGGAAGGGGCAACGGCTTCATTGAACGGCCAGGCCGGCCGGGCCGGGCCGATAGCAGCCATGCGGCGGGCCAGCCTGGTCATGCTCGTGCTCCTGCTCATCGAGTACGGGCTGGGGATGGTCGTGAACCTGTACGTCAAGGTACCGGGCGGACACCCCGGGATCGGTCAGGCCTTCGGCAAGGCCATCACCCAGGGCGCCCCGGCTTTGGCCATCCACGCCTCCCTTGGCCTGCTGCTGGTCCTGAACGCCATCGTGGTGGTGGTACAGGCGGTCAGGTCCAGGCGGAGGGGGGTGATGACTGCCTCGATGGTGGGGCTGCTGGCCCTGGTCGGGGCGGCCTTCAACGGAGCCAGCTTCGTAAGCAAGAGCCAGGCCGCCGATTCGCTGGCCATGGCCCTACTCACCGGGCTGGCCCTGCTCTGCTACGCGGTGGTCCCGTACCTCCTCGACCGACGCTGCCCAGCTGCCCAACCCAGCTGAGGCCTCGGTTGGAGCTTAGGTGAGAGTCCTGGCGGCCCAGACGGGTCAGGCGCCCGCCGCCGTCACCATGCGATAGCCCCGGCCGGGCACCACCTCGATGGCGGCGCCGGCCGGGCCCAGCTTGTCCCGCAACCTTCCTACAGTGACCTCCACCACATGGGAGTCCCGGGCATGGTCGCCCCATACCCGCTGGAGCAGCCAGGCGCGGGCGGCCACCGCACCGGGGCGACGGGCCAGGGCCAGGATCAGGTCCCGCTCCCTCGGCCCCAGCCGGACCGGCTCTCCGTCCACTATGGCCAGGCAACCCTGGACCACCACCTGATGGCCGGCCAGGTCCAGTATCGGCCGGTCGTCCTGGAGGCGCTGGGTCAGCTCCCTGACCAGGAGACCGAGGCGCCCCACCGCCGGGGCCAGCGGCGCCTCGATACCCACCTCCCGCGCTCCTCCGGCGCACACTGGGCCCACGCAGGCGGCCAGCACCCTGGTGTTGAAGGCATCCCGCAGCTGCTTCTCCAGACCGTGACGCCCGGCGATGGCCATCAGGTTGCGAGCGGCCGGCGCGGCAGTGAAGGTCACCGCCTCCAACCGTCCAGCCACCACCGCGGTGGCCAGCCTCACCGCCGGTCCCTCGTCGGGCGGACTGCGCCACTGGTAGACACCGATCTCGGTCACCTGGGCGCCCATGTCCTCCAGGGCCAGGCGGACCTCCGGCGACTCGGTGCCGTAGAGCTGCACCACCACCCGCTGGCCGGCCACCTCCCCCGCCGCGGCCCCATCCCCGTCGGCCGCATCCCCCGCAGCTGCCCCTGCCTCGGCCAGGATGGCCACCAGGTCGCCCATGCGCTCGGTGGGCGCTCGCTTCCACACCGCCAGCCCGAGCGACTCGGCGGCGACCGCCGACTTGGGCCCTCGGGCCACCACCCGGGCACGGGCCAGGGCGGCCCGCAGCCCCTCCTCGATCCCCCACTCCTGGGCCGCCTCGAACCAGGCCCGCATGCCAATCCCGGTGGTGGCCAGGAGCCACGCCGGAGGTGAGGCGATCACCGCCTCGGTGTCCCGCCGCAGGGCCACGTCGTCGACCAGGTAGGCAGTGGTGATGGACGGCCCGTGCAGGACCGTTGCCCCCCTCCGGCGCAGCAGGTCAGCCTGCTCGGCCCAGCGGCGATCGGCCGTCACGCCGATGGTGAAGCCCTGAAGGGCCAGCACACCCATGCTCAACTATGGCCCGCGATTGTTACCGCCGGATTGCCAGCTGGAGTTGGCCGTGTGAACTCAACCGCACACCGGCACGGGCAGGCGCCGCCCATCCCATGAGAGCGGAATGTGACCCAGCGTTCACGTTGGGGCAATACCGCCGGAACCTCCGCCCGCTTGGATGGCAGGCATGGCGAACACCCCACGGTCCACGCTGGTCGTAGCCGGGAACGGCATGGTCGGCCACCGCCTGCTGGAGGCCCTGGTGGAGAAGGGTGCCACCGACCAGTGGGACATCGTCACCTTCGCCGAGGAGCCCCGGCCGGCCTACGACCGGGTGGCCCTGTCCTCTCTCTTCTCGGGTTCCTCTCCTGACGAAATAGCCCTTCCCGCCCCCAGCTCCGCGGCCACTCCCGGTCTCACCGTGCACCTGGGCGAGCGGGTCGCCTCGGTCGACCGCCAGGCGCGCCAGGTGGTCTCCTCCACCGGGCGCCGAGTCACCTACGACGCGCTGGTGCTGGCCACCGGATCGGCTCCCTTCGTTCCCCCCATCCCCGGCCATGACGCCGCCGGCTGCTTCGTGTACCGCACCATCGACGACGTCGAGGCCATCAAGGTGTGGGCCACCGACTGCCGGGTGGGGGTGGTGATCGGGGGAGGCCTCCTGGGCCTGGAGGCGGCCAATGCCCTGGTCCACCTGGGACTGGTCACCCACGTGGTCGAGCTGGCGCCCCGCCTGATGCCGGTCCAGGTGGACGACGGGGGCGGAGATGCGCTGCGCAGGCACATCCAGGCGCTGGGCGTGACTGTCCACACCGGCTGTCGCAGCGCCGAGGTGCTGACCTGGGCGGCACGGGGCCGCCCGGGAGGTGGCACGGGGATGGGCGGTGGGCCGGGGAGCAGGACCGGCAGTGCCCGGCGGGTGGCCGGTCTGCGGCTGGACGACGGCAAGGAGCTGGTCTCCAGCCTGGTCGTCTTCTCAGCCGGCATCCGGCCCCGCGACGAGCTGGCCCGGGCGTGTGGCCTGGAGGTGGGCGAGCGGGGCGGAGTGGTGGTGGACGAGGCCTGCCGCACCTCCGATCCGGCCATCTTCGCCATCGGCGAGTGCGCCCTGGTGGCCGGCCGGACCTGGGGCCTGGTCTCCCCCGGCTACCAGATGGCCAAGGTGGTGGCCGATCGCCTCATGGACGGCAGCTCCACCTTCACCGGCGCCGACTGCTCGACCAAGCTCAAGCTGTTGGGAGTGGACGTGGCCAGCTTCGGCGACGCCCACGGCGAGGCACCTGGGACCGAGTCCCTCACCTTCGCCGACGCTCGGGCGCCCATCTACCGCAAGCTGGTCCTGGACACCGCCGATGGCCGGGTGGTGGGCGGGGTCCTGGTCGGGGACGCGTCCGGCTACACCGAGCTGGCGGCCATGGCCCAGGGCTTCATGACCACGCCGTCGGAGCCGGCTGCCCTGGTCTTGCCGGTAGGAGTGGCGGGAGCCTCCACCGGGGCGCGAGGGGCGGGAGTGGCCGGCCTCAGTGAGTCGGCGACCATCTGCAATTGCGAAAATGTCTCCAAGGGAGCCATCTGCGCAGCCGTCTCGGACGGGGGCGCGACCGACGTGGCCGGGATCAAGTCGGCCACCAAGGCCGGCACCGGTTGCGGGGGCTGCCTGCCCCTGCTGGCCGATCTGGTGGACGACGAGCTGAGCCGGGCCGGGGTAGCGGTGACCAAGCACCTCTGCGAGCACTTCGCCTACTCCCGCCAGGAGCTGTTCGACATCGTCCGGGCCGAGGAGCTCACGTCCTTCTCCAAACTGCTGGCCAAGCGGGGAACCGGGCGCGGGTGCGAGGTGTGCAAGCCAGCGGTCGCTTCCATGCTGGCCTCCACGGGCTCGGGCTACATCCTGGATACCGCCCAGGCGGCCCTGCAGGACACCAACGACCACTTCCTGGCCAACCTGCAGCGGGACGGCACCTACTCGGTAATCCCCCGCGTGCCAGGGGGCGAGATCACGCCCGAGCAGCTGATCACGCTGGGCGAGGTGGCCAGGGACTTTGGCCTCTACTCCAAGATCACCGGCGGCCAGCGCATCGACCTGCTGGGGGCTCGGGTCCACCAGCTCCCCGCCATCTGGAGCCGGCTGGTCGACGCCGGCTTCGAGTCGGGGCACGCCTACGGCAAGGCGTTGCGCACGGTCAAGTCCTGCGTGGGTACCAACTGGTGCCGCTACGGAGTCCAGGACTCCACCGCCCTGGCTATCCAGATGGAGCTGCGCTACCGGGGACTGCGCTCGCCGCACAAGATCAAGTCGGCGGTGTCGGGCTGCTCGCGGGAGTGCGCCGAGGCTCAGGGCAAGGACTTCGGGGTCATCGCCACCGAGAAGGGGTGGAACCTCTACGTGTGCGGCAACGGTGGGACCCGCCCGCAGCACGCGGTCCTGCTGGCCAGCGACCTGGACACAGAGACTCTGATCCGCACCATCGACCGGTTCCTCATGTTCTACATCCGCACCGCCGGGCGCCTGGAGCGCACCGCCGGATGGCTCAACAAGCTGGACGGGGGCCTGGATTACCTGCGCCGGGTGGTGGTGGACGACGCCCTGGGCATCGGGGCCGAGCTGGAGGCGGCCATGGCCCATCACGTGGAGACTTACGAGTGCGAGTGGAAGGCCACCCTGGGCGACCCGCAGCGCATGGCCCGCTTCACGCACTTCGTAAACAGCGACGACGTGGATCCCGGCGTGGTCATGGTGAGCGAGCGGGGTCAGCCCCGACCGGCCTATGAAGGCGAACGGCCCGATGCCCGTGGCGTACCGGTGCTGGTGGGGGCAACCCGGTGAGGTGGGTGGGGGTCTGCGCCTTCGACGAGCTGGTCCCCGACCGGGGAGTGTGCGCCAAGGTCGGGCCACACCAGGTGGCGGTATTTCGTACCGCGGGTGACGATGCCCTGTACGCCCTGAGCAACTATGACCCGTTCGCCAAGGCCAATGTCATGTCTCGGGGGATCGTGGGCTCGGCCGGTGAGGTGGCCAAGGTGGCGTCGCCCATGTTCAAGCACAATTTCGAGCTGGCCACCGGTCGCTGCCTGGGGGACCAGGACGTCTCCATTCCCACCTTCGAGGTGCGCTGCGTGGACGGCCGGGTCGAGGTGGCGGAGCCGGAGTGAGCTCACTCGACGTCCTCGACCTGGTTGCCCCTGGGCCGGTTGACCTCCCTGACCTGGCTGGTGCGCCCGAACTCCTGCCCCTGGACGCCGGCGACCACGTCCGCTTCACCTTCGCCATGGAGTCATGCATCGGCTGTCATGCCTGCGAGGTGGCGTGCGCCGAGGAGAACTCCACGCCGGTGGGAGTGGCCTGGCGGCGGGTGGGCGAAGTGGAGGGGGGCAGCTTCCCCGAGACCCGACGTCACAGCGTGTCCATGGGCTGCAACCACTGCCTGGAGCCGGCCTGTCTGATCGGGTGCCCCACCAACGCCTACATCAAGGCGGACAACGGGGTCGTCATCCACCAGCAGTCGGAATGTGTGGGGTGCGGCTACTGCACCTGGACCTGCCCTTACGAGGTGCCCAAGTTCGACCCGGCCAAGGGGGTGGTGAGCAAGTGCAACCTGTGCCAGCCCCGCCTGGAGGCGGGACAGGATCCGGCCTGCGTGAATGCCTGTCCCACCCGGGCCCTCGGCGTCGAGCGGGTCGACCCGGACGTGTGGCGAGGCGACCACTCGGGGGCCGATGCCCCGGGTTTGCCGCCCTCGGCGCTGACCGTGTCCACCACCCGGTTCGTGCTGCCAGCTGACCTGCGAGACGACGTGTCGGGAGTGGATGCCGACCACGCCCGGCCGGCCGACCCCCACTGGCCGCTGATCCTGCTGACCCTGCTCAGCCAGGTTGCAGTGGGTGCCCTGTGCGTCACCACCGCCCTGGCTCTGGCCACCCGCTTGGGAGTGGTGGGGCTGGGCTGGGCGGGGCTGGGCGGGCTCGGGCTGGCCGGGACCAGGCTTGGGCTGGGGGGAGCCGGCATCTCTGGCTCCGCTGGCTCCCCCGGGACAGCTGGCCTGGTGGGCGGTCTGTGGGCGGCGGCCGCGGTGGGCGCAGTGGCCATGGTTGCCTCCGTGTTCCACCTGGGCCGCCCCGGCCGGGCGTGGAAGGCCATGCGCAACCTGCGCCGATCCTGGCTGTCACGGGAGGTGGCCCTACTGTCGGCCTTCGCTGGCCTGGCCGGGGGGGCGGCCCTGGTTGCCACCGTGGTTGGCCCGGGGGCGCCCTTATCCCTCGGACTCGAGGTGGCCGGCAGCCTGGTGGGGGTGGCCGGGCTCTACGCCAGTGCACGGCTCTACCGCATCCCGGCCCGTCCGGCATGGGACTCGCCTCGCACTGTCGTGTCGTTCCTGGCCACTGCGCTGGCGATGGGACCGCTGGTGGTGTTGGTAGTGCTGACCGGCGGCGGCCTGGTGGGCGGCCTGCCCGGCGGCGGCTCGGTTCTGACGGCGGGCGGTGGCCTGACCGGCGGCGGCTCGGTCCTGACGGCGGGCGGCGGGCGGGTATTGGTGGGATTGGCGGCGGGCGGCCTCGTGCTTGGCCTCGGTTGCCTGGGTCACCTGATGAGCGGGGTCGCCCGTCAGTCGGCGCGGGAGCTCAGGCTCACGTCCCGGCTCCTGTTTGGGCCCATGCGGTTCCTGGTGGCAGCCCGGGTGGCGACTGGACTTGCTGGCCTGGCCGGCTGCGGCTGGGTGCTGTTGGCGCCGACGGCCGGTCCGCTGGGCCCCTCCCGCCTGGGTGAGGCCCTGACCCTGGGCGGGATCCTGGCCCTGGCCGGTCTGAGCGAGCTGATGGGACGCTACCTGTTCTACGTCAGCGTCACCTCCATGACCGCGGCCAGGGGCTGGTGGGGGCCCAGGTGAAGCACCTCGGCGTAGCCGAGGGGGTCCTCGACTGGCTCGGCCTGAGCAAGGGCCCAGCGGCCGGTCCGGGGGAGGTTGATCGGAACTCTCGTCCGAATTGTGGTTGCTATAGCAGCCACAATTCGGACGAGAGTTCTCCGCCGCCCGGGACCACCCAATGGGTGCGCACCACGTGCGGCTACTGCTCGGTGGGTTGCGGCATGGAGATCGGCGTGCGAGATGGCTCGGCGGTAACCGTCAGAGGCGACCACGCCCACCCGGTCAATCGTGGCCGCCTGTGCCCCAAGGGCCTGGCCGAGCACCGCACCATCGCCGCCGAGGGCAGGCTAACCTCACCGCTGGTCAGGGATGCAGCCGGCCAGCAGGTCCCAGCCACCTGGGCTACAGCCCTGGATGAGATGTTGGGTGGCATCACCCGCCTGGTCGACGCCCACGGGCCCGACTCGGTGGCGGTGCTCAGCACCGGCCAGCTGGTCACCGAGGAGTTCTACGCCCTGGGCAAGCTGGCCCGCCTGGGGTTGGGTCTGGCTCACCACGACGGCAACACCACATTGTGCATGGCCAGCGCGGTGTCCGGCTACAAGGCGACCTTTGGCGCGGACGGGCCGCCTGGCTGCTACGCCGACCTGGAGGAGGCCGACTGCATCTTGCTGGTGGGGGCCAACCTGGCCGACAACCACCCGCTGCTGGTGCCCCGCCTGCTGGCCAACCCCGACGCCACCGTCATCGTGGTCGACCCCAGGATCACCAAGACGGCCATGCTGGCCGACCTGCACCTGGCCGTGCGGCCCCGCACCGACATCACCCTGCTCAACGGCATGCTCAAGGTGATCGTCGAGGAAGGCTTGGTAGACACCGACTACGTAAAGGCCCACACCGAGGGCTACGACGATCTGGTGGCCAGCCTGGAGGGCTTCGGTCTGGACCGGGTGGCGGCCGAATGCGGTGTCCCCAGCCAAGACGTGCGCCGGGCCGCGCTGGCCTTTGGCCGGGCTCCCCGGGCCATGGCCGCCTGGACCATGGGAGTCAACCACTCGGTCCAGGGCACTCAGACGGTGACGCTGATCAACAGCTTGTGCCTGGTGACCGGCAACGTCGGGCGGGCGGGAGCGGCCCCGCTGTCCATCACCGGCCAGTGCAACGCCATGGGCACCCGGGAGGCCGGCTTCACCGCCTCCATGCCCGGCTACCGCAGGTACGACGTAGCCCACGACCGGGCCGAGCTGGCCCGGTTGTGGGACATCGAGGAGGCTGAGCTGCCGGCCCAGCGGGGCCGGGCCTATCCCGACATCATCCAGGGCATCCTGGACGGGACCATTCGCGGTCTGTGGGTCATAGGCACCAATCCCCCGGTGTCCTTCCCCAACCGGGAGCGCCTGGAGGCCGCTCTGGCCCGGCTGGACCTGCTGGTGGTCCAGGATGGCTTCCACACGCCCACCACCGCACTGGCCCACGTGGTGCTCCCAGCCGCCATCTGGGGGGAGAAGGAGGGGACCTACACCAACTCCGAGCGGCGGGTGTCGAGGGTGCGCCAGGCGGTGGGGCCGCCCGGGCTGGCCCGGTCCGACTTCGACATCTTCATGGCCGTGGCCGAGCACCTCGGTTGCGCCAAGCACCTTTTCCCCGGCTGGGAGACCCCGGCTGATGCCTTCGCCGAGTGGGCCCGGGTCTCGGCTGGGCGGCCCTGCGACTACAGCGGAATGAGCTATCAGACTCTCGACTCCTCGGGCGGCCTCCAGTGGCCCTGTCCAGCTGGACCGTCCCCAGCTGGACCGTCCCCAGCTGGGACGTCCACAGCTACCCCGGCCGGCGGCACAGCCCGGCTGTACGCCGACGGCACCTTCCCCACTCCGTCGGGTCGAGCCCAGCTGTGGGCGGTGGAGCCCGAGCCGATCTCCGAGCCGGCGTCGTCCGCCTTCCCGCTGGTCCTCAACACCGGGCGCACCGTCGAGCACTGGCACACGCGCACCAAGACGGGCCGGGTCGGTGTCCTGGAGGCCCTGGCTCCGGAAGCCTGGGTGGAAGTCAGTCCAGCCGACGCCCGTCATCTCGGCCTGGCCGGCGGTGACCGGGCCACGGTCTCCTCCGCCCGGGGATCCATCGACTCAGTCCTTGTCCGGGTAACGGCCACCATCCGGGAAGGGGAGGTGTTCATCCCGTTCCATTACGACGAGGCGTGCGTGAACCGCCTGACCCTGGACGAGTTCGACCCGGTGTCCCGAGAGCCCAACTACAAGCAGTGCGCGGTCAGGGTCGAGCGATGCTGCTGACGACTCAGCTCAGACGGCCGCAATCCGGACGTTGGATTGGCCAGCAGCGAGACGGTCGAGGTCCGACGGGTCGTGGGTGAGGATCATTCCTCCACCGAGGCGAACGGCCGTGGCCACCACAAGGGCGTCGACGGCCAGGTCGCTGCCTGCGCCAATGGAAGCCAGCAGATGGCCAGCGATGCGTGCGATGCGTACCCCAGTGGTGATGACCTTGGCGTATCCACGGCCAAGTTCGAGATCAATGGCCTCATCAGTGCCTGCCCCCCGGTACAACTCCAGCAGTGTCGCAGTGGGAATGCGCACAGGTTCCCGGCGTCGTTGTGCCGAACGCATCGCCGCCCGTACGCGCTCGTGCGTCTGTGGCGCCGAGCGCGGTCGAGCAAGGGCAGAGAGTGCCTCACTGTCGAGGATCAGGGCCACAGAGCGTCGTAGCCTTCCGCCAACCCGGGCCGCACCGGGCCGAACTCGGTGTCCAGGTCATCGAGATAGGTCACGAGAGCCTCCCGCTCGAGTTCGTGGTCGACCGCGGTGGCCACGAACCCACTCAGACCCCGGCCGCCCACATGTGCCTCAACCCGTTGCGCCAGATCTTCATTGATGCTCACGGACCATTTGCGGACAGCCATACATGAATCCTACCAGTGTAGGAATCGCTCGGCACTCAAGGCCTTCGACGGCAGCGGACGATGTCACGGTCCTCGGCACCAGCGTGTCCCACGGCAGTGTCCGAATGGACAATGCCGAGATGAGTCGCCTGGCGGCGGTGCTGCCGCTCGGGACGCTTGTCGACATCGTCCCTAGTTAGTTAGTACCACCATGCCGCCATGATTCGGTGGTCCTGCGGACCTCCTGGCTCCCCCGATGTTCATCGACGGGCAACCAACCGCACGGTGAAACGTCACTGCACGGTCACCGCCGTTTACGACAATCGTCGATGTTGACCCGAGCGAGAGTGACCCGGCCCCCATGACCTCGGCTCCCCAGCCATCCGACCACAGTTGCCACGCCGAGCCTCCGACCACCGCTCCCGAAGGATCCTTCAACTTCCGGGACCTGGGAGGCGTCCCGACAATGGACGGCGGGGAGGTGCGCCAAGGCCTGGTCTACCGGTCGGGGGACCTGGACAACGTCACACCTGCCGGCTGGGAGGCGGTCGCCGGTCTGGGCGTGCGGACCTTCTTTGATCTCCGGGCCGATCACGAGCGGGGCGGTGGCACCAACCGAGCCGAACGGGCGGGGATCGAGGTGGTGCGCCTGCCGATGTGGGAGGACGGCGAGCCCGGCACCACACTGTCGGACCGGTTGCTCTCAACCTCGGGGATCATGCCCGAGCAGTTCGTCGCCGCCTATGCCGCGGCCAAGGTGGGGACCTACGTAGCCATGGTCAGCGCCTATGCCCCCGGCTTTGGCGCGGTCGTCGAGGGCCTGTCCCGCCCTGAATCCCTGCCGGCGGTGGTCCACTGCTCCGCGGGTAAGGACCGTACCGGTCTGGCCGCGGCGATCATCCTGGCGGTCCTGGGTGTCTCCGACGCAGCATTGGTCGCCGACTATGTCCGCTCCCGTGACGGCATCTGCGCGCCGCGCCTGGCCCGGTACCAGCTCCGCCTGGAGCAGCTCGGCGTTGCGGTCGACCAGTTCGCCCCGGTCTATGCCGCCCACCCACCGGCCCTGATCACCGCTCTGGGTGCCATGACGGCTGGTTGGGGCTCGGTCGAGGGCTACCTGGTCGGACCGGGCGGCCTTTCTCTCGGCGTAGCAGGAGCCCTGCGGGACCGCCTCCTCATGCCCTGAGAGGCTCGGCCGTCTCGCTGGTACCGCGCTGCTTGGAATCTCGCTCGGCGGGAGCCCTCGGGCTCAGCCGTAGCGGCTGCGAGCGCCGATACCGGCCGCCACCAGGACCACCGCGACAACGATCACCGCGGCCAGCAGCCCGATGGCCACCAGGTCGGCCCGGCGGGCCCGGTGCACCTTCAAGGTGGTGGGGGTCGCCACCACCCCAAACGCTCGGGCATCGGCCACCATGGCCATCGTCCCAGTGGAGCGTAGGGCCCCGACCAACAGTGGCACGGTCACGACCGGGACGCAGGTCAAGACCCGCCCCAGATACCCGACCCACTCCCAGGGCCGGGTCCAGCGGGGCCGGCTGAGGTCCAGTCCCCGCACCTCGACGGCCCGGAGCAGCACAGTGAGCCGGGTGAACAGGTCGGGCAGGAATCGCAGTGCCACGGCCAGGGCGAAGCCGGCCTTCGCCGGCAGCCGGAATTTTCGAAACGCCCACACCATGTCCGACGGGCTGGTGGTGAGCACAAGGAGCAGCGAGGCCGATACGGACACCAGGAGGCGTCCGGACTGCTCAGCCCCGTACACCAGCCCGCTCACAGACAGGCCCGGCGTGCCCAGCCAGCTGATGGTGGGCGGGAACCGGAAGTCGACGAGCGGGATGCCAGCTGCGGACACCGCGGGGTGGAACAGTGCCTGGGACCAGATGATCGTCACGGCCGGGGCGAGGGCCATGGTAAGCAGCGCCCTGGCTCGCGACAGCGACGGCCGGAGGATCACCCACGGCACCAGGGTGACTACCACCAGTCCCATGACTGCCCGCCAACTCAGCAACACGCTGGTCGTCGAGACGACGAATGGGTACACCAGCTTGATCCTGGGATCCAGGCGGTGGATCGGGGCGTCGTCGTCCTCATAGGAGAAGATGCTGCGCAGGCCGCCCAGCCCTACCAGCTTCACGAAGGCGGCGGGCAGGATAACCGGCACTACGAACACGGCCAGGTAGGCGACTGCCGTCCGCCCAGCCAGGGTGTGCAGCACCAGATGGCTCATACCGGAGTGGGCAGCGACCGGGCCCCTAGCGCGGTCAATAGCTCCGGCACCGACAGGCTGACGCGCGAGAGCGGGCCAGGTACCAGGCGGGCGTGCAGATCGGCGGCAGGCGGGGCCACCAGGTTGGCCTCGGCGAGCTCTTGGCGGTGGGCGAACACCACCGCCGGAGGGCCATCCAGGAGGATCCGACCCCCGGCCAGGACGGCCAGCCGGGTGGCGTAGCGGGCCACCACGCGCATGTCGTGGGTGACCATCACATAGGTCAGCCCGGCGGCGCGGCGCAGGTGGTCCAGGAAGGTGAGAATGGCGCGGGCGTGCCCCTCGTCCTGGCCGGTGGTCGGCTCGTCCAAGACAAGAGCGCCAGGGGCCTCGACGAGAAGAGCGGCGATAGCCAGACGCTCCCGCTCGCCGGCGCTAAGTGAGAAGGGGTCGGCATCCTGGCGGTCGCTCAGCCCTATGAGCTCGAGGAGCTTCTCGATTCGCAGCTGCTGGTCGGGGCATTGCCGGCGAGCGTCGAGTGATGACCGGCGAAGCCGGCCGGGCGGGTGAGGTGATCGGCGCCGGTGGCGCAGGGCGAATCCCAGCTCCTTGGCCACCGAGGCGGTGAACAGCATAGTGTCGGCCGACTGGAACAAATAGCCGACCTGGCGGGCCTGACGGGACACGTCAGAGGCGTCGACCCTGTGCCCGTTGACCTTCACGGCACCCCCGGTCGGGCCACGGAAGCCCAACGCCAGCTCAGCGAGCGACGTCTTCCCCGACCCGTTGGGGCCGGCCACCGCCAGCCACTCTCCTGGTCCAACCGCCAGATCCACCCCTGACAGCACCGAGCGGCGGTCGTAGCGAAGGGACACTCCTTCCCAGGAGATCACCGGCTCCCGAGCCGACTGATGGGAACAGGGCGCTGATGGCCACCGAGCGGGCTCGAGCAAAGCGGCGGCCGCCGGGGAACCGGCCAGCGCCTGGTAGGCGTCGTCCACCGACAACGGCGACCCTCCAGCAAAGTACTCCGGAAGGGCATGGCCGATCCGGACCACTTCGGGGACCGCGACCCCGAGGTCGTCCCACCCTTGCGGCTCGTCGAAGGCCACTCGGGTCGGACGGTCGAGGACCACCCGACCACGATCGAGGAGCACCACCCGGTCCACCCATTCCACCACCTCGTCGATGCGGTGCTCCACGAGAACGATGGTCGTGCCGCTCTCTTGGTTGAGCCGACGCAGCACGGCCAATATGGCCTGGGCCCCCGCCGGGTCGAGGTCGGAGCACGGCTCGTCGAGGATCAGCACCTCGGGGCGCATAGCGAGGGTGGCGGCGATGGCCACCCGCTGCTTCTCTCCCCCCGACAGTGATGCCGTGGTGGCCCGGCGCAGGTGGGTGGTACCCGTGGCGATCAGGGCCTCCTCCACCCGTCGGCTGATCTCGTCCCGCGGCAGAGCCAGGTTCTCCGGGCCGAAGGCCACCTCGGCCTCGACCATGGGGGTGACCAATTGGCTGGCCGGGTCCTGGAACACCATGCCCACCTGTTGGGCGGCCCGGTGGGGTTCGAGCGATGAAAGGGCCACGCCCCCCAGGGACACCGAGCCAGCCAAGTGGCCGCGTACGCGCCCGGGGATCAGCCCGGACAAGGCCAGGGCCAGGGTGGACTTGCCGCACCCGGACGGGCCGGCAACCAGGACCACCTCTCCCCGACGGATGCTGAGCCGGACGCCCGACAGCGCAGGCACAGCGGCTCCCGAGTACTGGAAGGTCACGTTGTCAACGACCAGGTCCGGCACCTAGCGAGCCGCCCGGCATGCCTGACGCCACAAGGCGAAAAGGGCGATGGTGCAGATGAAGAGCAACCCGGCGGCGAAGAACACGGTGGCCGCGTCCGATAGCTGGAAGTTGTTGCTGTCGGAGGCGTGATAGCCGGCGACCTGCATGTAGATCGCGTCTGCGCCGACCAGGACGGTGAGAACGGCACTGGTGATGGTGAGGCGGCCAAGCGTGGTCCGGCGCGGGACGCGTCGCTCACCGAGCTCCTCGCCTCTAGCTTCTCGGACTTCTGCGGTCATCGGGCCACCTCCGGTGTGGCCGCGCCCGCCGGGCGTAACGCGGCCTCGTTGTCGATATCGCCGAAGCCGGCGCTCGGGTCCACGGTGCGGGCGACGCGCAGGGCGAGCGGGGCAGTGATGCCCGCCTCCAACGCGTTGCCGATGGTGTTGAACGCCGCGTACAGCAAGATGTAGGCGCCAGTCTGGGTAGTCCCATTGAGTAAGGGGATGATGACCGCGGCCTGAGCCATGGTGGCGGGGAAGGAGCGCAGGGCGCCCATCACCAGGCCGTCCACAACGGCTCGGGATCCGCTGCGACCGAAGGCCTGGCCTCGGCGGGCCAAGAGGTACAAGTCGATGAACACTCCCTGTAACAGCCCGTAGGGCCAGAACAGCGGGCTGGACTCGGCGCCGCCGTACAGGAGCTGCATGAGCAGGAAGTTGAGGAAGACCAAGGCGGTGGCCGCACCCGGCTTGCGGACGATGGCAATGCCGGTCATCAGCAAGAACATGTAGGGAAGGTCGTTGATGGCGAACGCGTGGGCGAAGGGAACGGCCTGGATGATTGGCGTGATGAGCTGATCGCCGATCAGGTTGTCGTACACCTCCAGCAGGACCCCGAGTATGGCGATGACCAGGAGGTCCTGAGTGGTCCAGCGACGAGTGACGACTCCGAGGCGCCCGGCTCGGCGGGTGTTGCGGAACACGAGGGCCAAGGCCCCGAGGCAGACTGCCACGATGATCAGGTAGACGACCACGTTGGCCGCCAAGGGCAACTGGAAGGGAGTATCCCCGGTCCAGGACTTCGGGAAGAGTCCCGCGAGAAGCAAAGTGCCACCTCCAGAGAGCGTTCGGTAATCGCTGACACAAGCACGCTAGAAGTCGGTGTTTGACGGCTGGTATCGAAACGGGGACCGGAGAGTGTCACGAGATGAAATTTCAGATGTTCGGGCACTGCGCACCCGCCAAGACCGAATACGGCCAGCGTTAGGCGCCTATTCTCGCCGGGTGAACATCACCCACGTGGTCTGGGACTGGAACGGCACCCTGCTGGACGACTTCGACATCATCGTGCAGGCGACCGCCGACAGTTGCGGGGCTCTGGGCCTGGAGCCGCTCGACGCCGACGCCTACCGCACCCACTTCACCCGTCCCATTCGCCTGTTCTACGAAGCCATCTTCAAAAGGGAGATCTCCGCGCCGGAGCTCTCCGCCCTCTCTCGCTCGTTTCGCGCCCGGTACCGGCTCCTGGCGGTGGATGCCAGGTTGGCCCCCGACGCACTGCAAGCCCTGCAGGCGGTCCGCGGCGTCGGGCTGGACCAGTCACTGCTGTCCATGTGGGAGCACGAGGAGCTGGTGGGGGCAGTCGAGCGAGTGGGAATCAGAGAGTATTTTGCCCAAATTGACGGCCAACCCGGCCCAGGTGGGATGGACAGCAAGACTCAGCTCCTGGTCGAGCATCTCGACGCTGTTCCCGTGGAACCAGCGTCGGTGCTGATGGTCGGGGACAGCCTGGATGACGCCGCCGCCGCTCGGAGTGTCGGGGCCGCCTGCGTCCTGGTCGAGGGGGGCAGCCATCACCCGTCCGACCTGAGATCGGTCGGTGTCCCGGTAGCGGCCTGCCTGGTGGAGGCGCTGGAGGTGGCTGGCGTGGCGACAGACGCGGCGGCTGGGTCAGGGGGCCCAGGACCGGGCTTGGCTAATCCAGCCCCGGTCCAGGCGGCGAGGGCAGCCAGGCTGCTCCCACCACCCCGCGACCAGTATTGATTCCCATGGCCGCGCTGAACCCAGCCGCCATGGTCACTGCCCTCAGCTGTTCACCCAGCTGACTGGCCAACTCAGGGCAGTCGGCGTGGAAGAGCGCACAGCTGGTGGCTCCCGGCCCACCTCCCGCCCTCCACTCCTGGTGGATGCGCTGCAGAGCTGCGTCGGCCGACTCGACCCTGGCCAACGGCTCGACCGCTCCCCGCCGCATCCGAAAGACCGACCGAGCCTCTGCCGGGCGGGCTGGGCCAAGGCTAGGCGAGGGCACCCGGCCGCTTCGCCGCAGGGGGCCCAGCTCGGCCACCGAAGCCACCAGGTCGACCCGGCTGGAAGCCTCCTCGATGGCCCGCAGCACTCGCTCCAGCGACTCCCCGGCGGCGGCGGCCTCCGCTCCGGCCAGGACCACCAGCGCCTGACCGGCGGCTGCCGTGCGCGAGTCGACCGCCACCGCCCGGCCACCGGACAGGTCACAGGCGATCAGGGCGTGGCTGCGCATGTCGGTGAACTCAGCCGCCGGCACCACCAGGACGACCGCTTCGAGGTCGGCCTCGGCACCGGCCTGGTCGATGGCACCGAGGTAGTCGGCCACCGAGGGAGGGCTGGACCTCACCGGTTGGTCTGCCTCCAGCGCCTGGTAGACCTGCTCGGGAAGTCCTTGGTCGCCGTCCAGGCGATTCATCCCGGGGAGATGCACGGTTATCGGGAGGACCCGAATGGCCAGGGCGGCGACCAGGGGGGCAGGCAGGCATGCACTGGAGTCAGTTACCAGTGCAACTCTCGCCATATCCCTCCCCTTCGGGGGTAGTGATGACTCCGTGCGCCCCGCGCTGCCGCCCCTAATGGTAGTGCGGAGCGGTCCCCAGGCCCTGCCGTCGAGCGTACGAGGCCTCGATGAGCGGCCGTGATCGCTTTTCGATGTCCGAGCTGGTAGCCCGCACCGGGGTGAGCCCGGCTACCGTCCGCCACTACCTGAGCCTCGAGCTGCTGCCCCCACCCCATCGGGTCGCCGCCAACCGCTTTTTGTACGACCGTCGCCACGAGCAGGCCCTTCGCATCATCCGCAGCCTCAGAGAACGACGCCAGCTCTCCCTGCCCGAGATCCGCCAGATGCTCCCCAGTTTGGCCAAGATGCCCGCTGAGCAGGCATTTCGTCCTGAGATGTGGGACGAGGTCATGAAGTCGCACGCCGGGATGGGATCCCGGCGAGAGCCATCGGCCCGCCTGCTACAGGCCGGGATGGCGGCCTTTGCTCGCCACGGCTTCGCCGAGGTGAGGATCGACGATCTCTGTCAGTCGGCCAAGCTGGCCAAGGGATCCTTCTACCGGCACTACAGCTCCAAGGAGGATCTCTTCTTCGCCGCCGCCCAGGCCGCCGCCAGCGAGGCCGGCCGGGCCTTCGCCGAGTCGGCCCGGATAGGCGACGGTCGGGGCGAGGGCCTGGGGGAGGGTCTGGACGAGGACGAAGCCGCCGTTGTCCTGACCCAAGCCCTCACCCGCCATTTGCCGCTGATCCTGGGCCTCCTGGCCCTGGCGGCCCAGCGGCGCCCCGGCCACGCCCGAGTGGCCAGGGGAGTGTTCGCCCAACTGCGCTCGGTGGTTCGCTCCAATCTGGCGTCCTCGGCCACTCCGGGCGCCGACCTACGGGTTGTGGGCCAAGCCGTGCTCTTGGGAATCCGCCACCTGGTCGACGACAAACCTGAGCTGGAACCCTGGGCTGGGAATCCAGCTGCCGGCCAATAGTCAGGGGCCTGGGTCGGCCCCGAGGGTGTCGAGTCCCGTCGAGGTCAAACGCGGCCCCTATTAGGTTTACGAGGTAAGAGTGACCGGGTAGTCATTATCACGTCGTGTGCGCTGAGCGTCCGGCACCGTGTTGGGCCTGGAAGGGGAAGGGCGAGCCAGATGGAAGCAGCGGAGGGCTGGACTTACGCGTCGGGTGCGGTGGCACCTCATTCCATGGTATCTCGTTCTATCGCACCTAGATCCATCCTGGAGCAGATCAACAGCCCAGCTGATGTCAAGGCCCTGAGCACTGAGGATTTGGTCGCCCTGGCAGGAGAGATTCGGGCTTTCATAGTGGCCGCGGTGTCAGCCACCGGAGGCCATCTGGGTTCCAACCTGGGCGCGGTCGAGCTGACTCTCGCCCTACACCGGGTGTTCGACTCGCCCAAGGACATGATCCTGTGGGACACCGGCCATCAGGCCTACGTCCACAAGCTGCTGACCGGCCGCCGGGCCGGTTTCGCCTCTCTGCGTCAGGCCGGGGGCCTGTCCGGGTACCCCTCGAGAGCCGAGTCGGCCCACGACTGGGTGGAGAACAGCCATGCCTCCACCATCTTGTCCTACGCCCACGGCCTGGCCTGTGCCCTCACCCTGGGGGCGCAGCCCGCCATCGGGAGGGGAACCGATCGCCGGGTCATAGCGGTGGTGGGCGACGGGGCCCTCACCGGCGGCATGGCCTACGAGGCGCTCAACAACCTCGGGCATTCGGGCGCCAAGGTGGTCATAGTGCTGAACGACAACGGTCGCTCGTACGCCCCCACCGTGTCGAAGCTGTCGGAGAGCCTCACCCGCCTGCGCCTCAACCCCTCCTACGTCCAGGCCAGGGCCAGGCTTCGCACGGTGGTCAAGGAGGTGCCCGGATTGGGGCCGATGGCCGTATCGGGTGTGTCGGGCCTGACCGCCGCGCTGCGGGACGTGATCGAGCCTCACGCCTTCTTCGAGGATCTGGGTGTGCGCTACACAGGGCCCCTCGATGGCCACGACGTGGCCGGCATGGAGTCGGCCCTGGCCAATGCGGCCGAGTGGGATGGCCCCATCGTGGTCCACGTCCTCACCCACAAGGGAAGGGGCTATGCCCCGGCCGAGGCCGACGAGGTGGCCTGCCTGCACGATCTCAAGGTTCGCGACGCCAAGGTACGCGACCTGCTGTCGGGTGACGGCAGCACGGGCACCGCAGCGCCGATCGCCCCCAGCGCCCAGCCCACTCCTGGCTCCATTGCGGACGTCGCTCCGCTGTCCTACACCGACGCCTTCACCCGTGCCCTGCTGGCCGAGGGCGAGGCCAACCCGGCGTTGGTGGCCATCACCGCGGCCATGCCCGGCCCGACCGGTCTGCTGCCCTTTGCCGCCGCTCATCCCGAGCGCTTCTTCGACGTGGGCATCGCCGAGGCCCACGCCGTCACCGCCGCCGCGGGCATGGCCATGGGGGGCCTGCGCCCGGTGGTGGCGCTGTATGCCACCTTTTTCTCCCGGGCCTTCGATCAGGCCAACCTGGATGTCGGCCTGCACCATCTGCCGGTGGTCTTCGCCCTCGACCGGGCCGGCATCACCGGCGACGACGGCCCCTCCCATCACGGCCTGTTGGACATGGCCCAATGCCTGACCATTCCCGGCATGGTGGTCCTGGCGCCCTCGTCAGCCCTGGAGGTGCCAGCCATGCTCAGCACCGCCCTGAGCCTTGACGGCCCGGTGTCCATCCGCTATTCCAAGACTCCACCTCCGGTCGGGGTCAAGGACGAGGTCGGCTCGGGGCTTCGCGCCCGCCAGGTTCGTCGGGGAGACGGGAGCGTGTGCATCCTGGCGGTGGGCAAGATGCTGGAGGCTGCCCGTCTGGCCGCTGGGACTCTCGAGGATTCGGGTATCCACGCCACCGTCTGGGACGTCAGGGTGGTCAAACCCACCGATCCGGCCATGCTGGCCGACGCGGCCGCCCACGACCTGGTGGTGACGGTGGAGGACGGTATCCGGGTGGGGGGGGCCGGTACCTGGCTGGCCGATGGGCTGGCTGCCCTCGACCAGGGACGACGCAGCCCACCGGTTGTTATCCTCGGCGTCCCCGTCGCCTACCTGCCCCAGGCCAAGCCCAACGTGATCCTGGCCGCCCTTGGTCTGGATGGGCCCGGCATTGCCAACTCCGTGTTGAGCGCCCTGCGGGTCGAACCCAGGGGCGCGGGGGGCGCCAATGGCTCGGATGGCGTGGCCCAAAGGGCTCGCCCGTGACCAGGAGTGCCTCAGTCAGCCCGAGCATCCCGGTGCCCGGTGGGATACCGACGGCGGAGGCCATAATGGCCAGGGCGGGCAGCGAGAATTTTCCGGTTGCCTCCCGTCTGCTTCCCAGATCGGCTCGCGCCAACCTCTTGGCCATCTACGGCTTCGCCAGATTGGTCGACCAACTGGGCGATGACGGCCCCGGTGACCGGTTGGCGAATCTCGACTGGATGGAGTCCGAGCTCGAACGGGCCTACCGGGGGCAGGCCAGGCACCCGGTAATGGTCCGCCTGACGCGCGCCCTTCAGGCCCTTGGCCTGCCTGACCAGCCCTTCCGCGACCTGATCCAGGCCAACCGTCAGGACCAGATCGTCCACCGATACGCCACCTTCGACGATCTGGCTGATTACTGCCGGCTGTCAGCCAACCCGGTGGGACACCTGGTGCTGGCTGCCTTTGGCGCGGCCACGCCCGAACGGGTGATCCTCTCCGACCAGATCTGCACCGGGCTGCAGTTGGTCGAGCACTGGCAGGACGTGGCCGAGGACTTTGCCGCCGGACGGGTCTACCTGCCGGCCCAGGACATGGAGCGGTTCGGTTGCGAGCCGTCCGAGCTCAGATGGCCGGTGACCGGTCCGCAGTTGCGAGCTCTGATGGCCTTTCAGGCGGCCAGAGCCCGCCTCTTCCTGGACGCCGGATCTCCCTTGATCGCGTCGTTGCGGGGACGCCCAGCCCTGGCGGTGGCCGGCTTCACCGCCGGCGGCCAGGCCACCCTGGACGCCATGGAGGCGTCCGGCTTCGACGTGTTGGCCAGCACCGTCCATCGCTCCCGGTGGGGAATGACCCGACGGCTCGTCCTCCTGGTGGGGGCCGCGCTCCTGAGTCCCCGGTCCCGCGCCAGCACGGCCCGTGCCAGCCGGCCCGACAACACGGCCGGTGCCAGCCGGCCCGACAGCACGGCCGTTCGCCGAGGTCGCCCGTGAGCGTCGCCACCGCTTACGCCGACTGCGAGGCCATCACCAGGGCCCAGGCCAAGAATTTCTACTACGGCATCCGGTTGCTGCCGCCACCCAAACGCCATGCCCTGTCGGCCATCTACGCCATGGCCCGGCGGATCGACGACATCGGCGACGGCGACCTGTCCACCCGTGACAAGCTGGATCGCCTGGGCGAGGTGCGCCGGCAGCTGGCGGACCCCGCAAGGGTCGAGCACGACCCGGTGATGATGGCCGTGGCGGACGCGGCCCGGCGATACCCCGTGCCCATGGGCGCCTTTGGTGAGCTGGTCGAGGGCTGCGAGATGGACGCCGCCGGCACCTCCTACGAGACCTTCGAGGATCTGGTCGGGTACTGCCGGCGGGTGGCCGGGTCCATCGGGCGGCTGTCGCTGGGCGTGTTCGGGGCGGCCGACCTGACCGTCGCCAACCCCCGAGCTGATGCCCTGGGCGTCGCCCTCCAGGTCACGAACATCCTGCGGGATCTGGTGGAGGACCGCGAGGAGATGGGCCGGGTCTACCTGCCGAGGCAGGACATCGCCCGGTTCGGCGTGGCGCCTGACCTGACTGGGCCGACCGACAACCTGGCCGCTCTGGTCGTGTTCGAGGCCGAGCGAACCGGCCCGTTCTGGGCTGAAGGCTTGGCCCTGCTCCCCCTCCTCGACCACCGCAGCCGGGCCTGCGTGGCGGCCATGGCCGGGATCTATCAGCGGCTGCTGGCCCGAATCGAGCGTCGCCCCACTGCGGTCAGCGAGGAGAGGGTCTCCCTGCCGGGATGGGAGAAGGCCTGGGTGGCCGTCCGGTCCATCAGCGGCGTTGGCATCAGAGACGGGGCCAGGGCATGAGCCTGGGTGGGCCGACCATGGGCATCGGCGGCGCGGCCGGCATGGGCATCGGCGGCGCGGCCGGCATGGGCATCGGCGGCGCGGCCGGCATGGGCATCGGCGGCGCGGCCGGCATGGTCCGCTCGGAAGGTGGGTTGGCCGGCATGGTCCGCTCGGGAGATGGGCGGCCAGGCGGCCGAGGCCACGTCGTAGTGGTGGGGGCTGGACTGGCCGGGTTGTCGGCCGGGCTGGCCTGCGCCGACGCCGGGGCCCGGGTGACGCTGCTCGAAGGTCGGCCACGACTGGGCGGAGCCACCTGGTCCTTCGAGCGCAATGGCAGACGGTTCGACAACGGTCAGCACGTGTTCTTGCGATGCTGCACCGCCTACAGGGGCTTTCTCGACCGGATCGGCACATCGAACCAGGTCCACCTCCAGGACCAACTGGCTGTCCCGGTGGTGGCGCCAGGCGGCAAGACCTCGTGGATCCGAAGGACCAGCCGGCTCCCGGCGCCTTTCCACCTGGCTGCCTCCCTGGCCAGTTACAGCCACCTGGGCTTGGCCGACAGGGTTCGTCTTGGTCCGGCCGCTCTCGCCCTGGGTCGCCTGGACCTGGCTGACCCAGCTTTGGACCAGGTGAGCTTTGCCGACTGGTTGACAAGCCACGGCCAGCGGCCGCCGGCAGTGGATGGCCTCTGGGGGCTCATCGTGCTGCCCACCGCCAACCTTGCGGCGTCAGAGGTCTCGCTGGCCATGGCGGCCAAGGTGTTCCAGACCGGCCTGCTCAGCCAGGCCGACGCGGCCGACATCGGCTGGACCGCCGTACCCCTGGCCCAGCTGCACGGCGAGGCGGCCGCCGCGGCCCTGGAGCGGGCCGGGGGCACGGTCCGGCTGCGGGCCAAGGTCGAGCGCATCGCAGCGACGGCCGCGTTCAGCAGCCATCCGCTGGTGGTGGTGGTCGACGGTCAGCCCCTGCACGCTGACGCAGTCGTCCTGGCCGTGCCCCACACCGAGGCGGCCAGTCTCCTGCCGGCGGGGGCACTACCCCATTCGGAGCGCTTGGATGGGCTGGGCGTGTCACCCATCGTCAACGTGGGTGTCGTGTACGACCGCCGGGTAACCGATCTGACCCTGGCGGCCGGACTGGGGTCGCCCGCCCAATGGGTGTTCGACCGCACGGAGGCGGCCCACTGGGGCACCGAGACGAGGGGTTCCTCCGGTGAGCAGGTGCTGGGGGTGTCCCTGTCGGCCGCCGACGAGTGGCTGGGCCAGCGGCCCGAGCAGTTGAGCGACCTGATCGTGGGCGCCCTGGCCGACCTCTTCCCGGCTGCCCGTTCGGCTCGGGTGCTGGACACGGTCGTCACCCGAGAACGGGCCGCCACCTTCCGGGCCGTTCCCGGCACCGCCGCCCTGCGACCTGGAACGAAGACCACTGTCCCTGGCCTGGCCCTGGCCGGGGCATGGACCGACACTGGCTGGCCGGCGACCATGGAGGGGGCAGTGCGCAGCGGACAGGCTGCGGCTCGGGAGGTCCTCCACCACCTGGGCGGCCGCGTCATGGCCGGGCCGGCCCCGGCGGCGGCTCCGGCGGCCCCGGGTCCGACGGCATCCCCATCTCACAACGCTCCATCTCACAACACTCCATCTCGCAACATCAGGGAGGTGCTGACGTGATCGCCGTTCGCGGTGTTCCAGAGGTTCTGGACAAGGCGCGCCAGCAGGTGACTCCCGTGCTCAGGTCGGCCGTGGCGACCCTGACCCCCGAGATCCGCTCGGCAGCCGAGTACCACCTCGGTTGGGCCGACGCCGACGGCCGCCCGGCCGGTGCCGACAGCGGCAAGTGCGTGCGCCCGGCCCTGGCCCTGCTCTCGGCTCAGGCGGCCGGAGCCGACGGGTCGGTGAGCCTGCCGGGGGGGGCGGCGGTGGAGCTCGTCCACAACTTCTCGCTGCTGCACGACGACGTCATCGACGGGGACGACGAGCGGCGCCACCGTCCCACAGTCTGGGCCATCTTTGGCGTGGCAAAGGCCATCATCACGGGCGATGCCCTCTTGGCCCTGGCCCAGCGGATGCTCCTCGACGTGCCTGGCGTCCCCGGTCGGGCGGCGGCCCGGTCACTGGCTGACGCCACCATGGCCATGATCACCGGTCAGGCCGACGACATGGCCTTCGAGACCCGGACCGACGTGGCGGTGGACCACTGCCTGGCCATGGAGGCAGCCAAGACGGGGGCCATCCTGGCCTGCGCCTCGTCCATCGGGGCCATCCTGGCCGACGCTCCAGCACCGACCGTGAAGGCCCTCAGTGACTTCGGGATGCACCTGGGCTTGGCATTTCAGGCGGTTGACGACCTACTGGGCATCTGGGGGGACCCAGCCCGCACGGGCAAGCCCACCTGGAGCGACCTGCGCCAGCACAAGAAGACCCTTCCGGTGACGGCTGCCCTGGCCAGCGCCGACGGCTACGCCGGCGAGCTCTCCAGCCTGCTGGCCAGCCCAGAGCTGTCCGAGACCGAGGTGGCCCGGGCGGCCCGGATGATCGAGGCGTGCGGGGGTCGGGAGCTGACCGTCGGTGAGGCCCACCACCAGCTGAGCGCGGCCCTGGCCGCACTGGAGAGTGCACCCCTGAATCCAACCGCCGCCCTCGAGCTGGCCCAGGTGGCCCGCTTCGTGGCCGATCGGGAGCACTGAGAATGTCGAACGAGTCCACCAGCATCTCCGCCGTGACCGAGCCCGGCACTGGAGCGGCGCAGGCCCTGGCCGGCGCAGTGGACCACCTGCTCGGACTACAGGACACCCGCGGCTGGTGGAAGGGCGAGCTGGAGACCAACGTCACCATGGACGCCGAGGATCTCCTGCTGCGCCACTTTCTCGGCATCCGCACCGAGGAGGTGACTCAGGCCGCCGCTGCCTGGATCCGCTCCCAACAGCGTCCGGACGCCACCTGGGCCACCTTCTACGGCGGCCCGGGCGACCTGTCCACCACCATCGAGGCCTATGTCGCCCTGCGCGTGGCCGGCGACCCACCGGACGCCGCCCACATGTCCAAGGCGGCCGAGTTCGTGCGCCAGGCAGGGGGAGTCGAGCGCTCCCGGGTCTTCACCCGGCTGTGGCTGGCTCTCTTTGGTCTGTGGTCCTGGGACGACCTGCCGGCCCTTCCCCCCGAGCTGATCCTGCTCCCGCCCCAGGTGCCGCTCAACATCTACGACTTCGCCTGCTGGGCCCGCCAGACCGTGGTGGCCATCACGGTAGTGGGGGCACACCGTCCGGCGAGAAGCCTCCCTTTTCGCGTGGACGAGCTGTGCACCGGAGCGATGGAGCGCCCCAAGTTGACCCTGGCTACGGTGGCCGGGCGATTTTGGACGCTCGACCGGGTGCTGCGGGCCTATCAGCACCGGCCACTGCGGGCGCTACGGCGGTTGGCCCTGCGGCGAGCCGAGAGGTGGATCGTCCGCCGCCAGGAGGCCGACGGGTCGTGGGGGGGGATACAGCCCCCCTGGGTCTACTCCCTCATCGCCCTGTCGCTGCAGGGATACCCCATCGACCATCCGGTGATGCGGGCCGGCCTGGAAGGCCTGGACAGCTTTGTCATCGACGACCAGCGGGGCCGCCGGCTGGAGGCCTGCCAGTCGCCGGTCTGGGACACTGCGCTGGCGGTGGTGGCCCTGGATGATGCCGGCCTGGCCGCCGACCACCCGGCCATGGCCCGGGCCGGCTCGTGGCTGTTGGCCGAGGAGGTGCGCACGGCCGGTGACTGGTCCATCCGCCGCCCCCATCTGGCGCCGGGCGGGTGGGCCTTCGAGTTCGAGAACGACTCCTACCCCGACGCCGACGACACCGCCGAGGTGATACTGGCCCTCCGGCGTCTGGTTCCCATCTCCCGAAACAGCACTGGTCCCGCCGCCCCCCCTGATGCCCACTCTCGCGAGGTGCTCGCCGCGGTGGAGCGGGGCGTGACCTGGACGCAGGGCATGCAGAGCCGGGACGGCGGATGGGCCGCCTTCGACGCCGACAACACCCGGGCGGTGGTGGCCGCCCTGCCGTTCTGCGACTTTGGCGAGGTGATCGACCCACCCAGCGCCGACGTGACCGCCCATGTGGTGGAGATGCTGGCGGCCGAGCCCGGCCGCGACCCGGTCCGCCTGGCTCGGGGGGTCAACTGGCTGCTGGACAACCAGGAGGACGACGGGTCCTGGTTTGGCCGCTGGGGTGTCAACCATGTCTACGGCACCGCAGCGGTGGTACCGGCTCTGGTGGCGGCCAAGGTGGCTCCCGGAGAGCTGCCCATCCGCCGGGCGGTGGCCTGGCTGGACCAGCACCAGAGCGCCGACGGCGGTTGGGGTGAGGATCTCCGCTCCTACCGGGACCAGGCCTGGCGGGGCAAGGGAGAGTCCACCGCCTCCCAGACGGCGTGGGCCCTGCTGGCCCTGCTGGCCGCCGGAGAGCGGGGAGAAACGGCCCGGCGGGGCGTGACCTGGCTGGTCGACCACCAGGGCGCGGACGGCACGTGGGACGAGCCGTGGTACACCGGCACCGGCTTCCCCTGGGACTTCTCGATCAACTACCACCTGTACCGGCTGGTCTTTCCGGTCATGGCCCTGGGCCGCTGGGTGAACGACGCAGCTGACGCGTCGCAGGGATCCTCATGACCGGTGGCCCGCGGTTGTTGGCTCTGGCCCCCTTGCGGGTGGAGGCGGCTGCCATACGCAGGGGGGCCCCGGCGGCCCAGGTGCGGATCACGGGCATGGGGCCTGACCGGTCCGACGCTGCGGCGCGGCGCCTCGTCGCCCAGGAGGGCGCGGACGGGGCTGCGCCAGCGGGAGCGGTGGCCGTCATGGGCTTCGGCGGCGCCCTGCAGACGGGCCTGGCTCCGGGCGACCTGGTGGTGGCCACCGAGCTCCTGGCGGCACGGAGCAAGACGAGGCCGGACACCCCGGTAGTGGCCCTGCTCTCGGCCCAGCTGGTGGCGGATGCCCTGCGCCGGGCCGGCCTGACGGTCCATACCGGCCCGATCGTCTCGGTGGACCATGTGGTAAGCGGGGAAGGGCGAGCTGCCTTGGGCCGGGAGCACGGGGCCCTGGTGGTGGACATGGAGTCGGCCTGGTTGGCACCGGCGGCGGGTGGGCGGCCACTGGCCGTGGTGAGGGCAGTGGTGGACACTCCCGAGTCCGGACTGGTGTCCCCGAACACCCTGGTCGGAGGGGCCAAGGCCTACCGCTCGCTGCGCCGGGCGGCCTCGGTGCTGGAGGACTGGGCGGCCGCCACGGTGGCGCCCGAGAGCACCCGGACGGTGCTGCTGGCCGGGCCGCGGTCGTTCTGTGCCGGCGTGGAGCGGGCCATCCAGATCGTCGAGCGGGCCCTGGAACGCTTCGGCAGCCCGGTCTACGTGCGCAAGCAGATCGTGCACAACATCCACGTGGTGCGTGACCTGGAGGCTCGGGGGGCCATCTTCGTGGACCAGCTGGACGAGGTGCCGGCCGAGTCGACCGTCGTCTTCTCCGCCCACGGGGTGTCGCCGAGGGTTCGTCGGGAGGCGGAGTCCCGGCGCCTCCACGCAGTGGACGCCACCTGCCCGCTGGTGGCCAAGGTCCACGCCGAGACCCGTCGCTTCTCTCGCAAGGGCTACCGGATCCTGCTGGTGGGCCACCAGGGCCACGAGGAGGTCGAGGGCACCATGGGGGAGGCACCCGAGGTGGTCCAGCTGGTGGAGGAGCTGGCCGACGTGGACAAGGTGAGGGTCGAAGATCCGACCAGGGTGGCCTACCTGACCCAGACCACCCTGGCCACCGACGAGGTGGCTGACGTGATCCAGGGTCTGCGGGCCCGCTTCCCCGCCCTGGTAGGGCCGGCGGCCGACGACATCTGCTACGCCACCCAGAACCGCCAGGAGGCAGTGAGGGCGCTGGCCCCGGACTGTCAGCTCCTCATAGTGGTGGGCTCCCCCAACTCCTCCAACTCCAATCGCCTGGTCGAGGTGGCTCATCGCCTGGGCTGCCCGGCCCACCTGATCGACGAGCCGAGCGACCTCGATCTGGCCTGGCTGGCCGGAGTGGCCACGGTCGGGGTGACAGCCGGCGCATCCGCTCCTGAGTCCCTCGTCCACCAAGTCGTGTCGGCCTTGGCCACCCTCGGGCCGGTCACGGTTCTCGAACGTCCAGGTACCACTGAGTCAGTGCAGTTCCCCCTACCCACGGAGGTCCGTTGATGGCGATACCCCTGCGCCAGAACATCAAGATTGCCAGCTACCTGTTCCGCCAAAAGATGGCCGGGAACAAGAAGTTCCCCCTCATCGTGGAGCTGGAGCCCCTGTTCGCCTGCAACCTGTCCTGTCCCGGCTGCGGCAAGATCCAGTACCCGACGGACATCCTGCGCCAGCGAGTGAGCGTGGAAGATGCGGTGGCCGCGGTCGAGGAGTCGGGGGCACCCATGGTCTCCATCGCGGGAGGCGAGCCGCTGCTGCACCCGCAGATCACCCAGATGGTGGAGGCGCTCATCGAGCGCAAGCGCTTCGTCTACCTGTGCAGCAACGCGGTGCTGATGCGGCGCAAGATGGACAAGTTCGCTCCATCGCCCTACTTCTCCTGGACCGTGCACCTGGACGGCCTGAAGGAGCGCCACGACAAGGCCGTCGATCGCGAGGGGGTGTTCGACGAGGCGGTGGCAGCCATCCGGGAGGCCAAGGCCAGGGGTTTCAGGGTCACTACCAACTCCACCTTCTTCACCACCGACTCGGCCGAGACGGTCAGAGGGGTCCTCGACTTCATCAACGACGACCTGAAGGTCGACGCCATGATGCTGTCTCCTGCCTACGCCTACCAAAAGGCCCCCGATCAGGAGCACTTCCTGGGCGTGACCCAGACCCGTGAGCTTTTCCGAGAGGCCTTTGGCGAGGGCCGGCGCAAGAAGTGGCGGCTCAACCACACTCCCCTGTTCCTCGATTTCCTGGAGGGCAAGGTCGACTACAGCTGCACGGCGTGGGGAATCCCCAGTTACTCCGTCTTCGGCTGGCAACGGCCGTGCTACCTGATGGGAGACGGGTACGCCAAGACCTACCAGGAGCTGGTGGAGACCACCGACTGGGACAAGTATGGGCGGGGCAAGGATCCTCGCTGTGCCAATTGCATGGCCCATTGCGGGTACGAGCCGACGGCCGTGCTGGCCACCATGGGTTCCCTCAAACAGTCTCTGAGGGCTGCCGTCTCCACCCACTAGTGCCGGGCTAACGTCAGGCGCCCAATGACCGACCAACTATTCGTCCGGGGCGGGTCGGCAGCCCCAGAGCGTTCCTCCAGGGCCCGTCGCGGCCTCGATCTGGTCGGGGCTGCCTGCCTGGTGACCGGTGCATCGTCGGGGATCGGGGGGGCCACTGCCCGGCTGCTGGCCGGGGCCGGAGCCAGGGTGGCAGTCCACGGGCGGGACCGAGCGGCCCTGGACCGCCTGGCGGCCGACCTGGGGGCCCCGACCATCCAGGGCGATCTCACCGAACCGGGGGCAGCCGAGGCGGTGGCGGCCGCCGCCGAAGCCGACCTCGGTCCGCTCGACGTGGTGGTGAGCAATGCGGGTGCGGGCTGGGCAGGCCCATTTTGCGAGATGGGCCCGGCCGAGGCCGACTGCCTGATCGCCCTCAACCTCACTGCCCCTGTCCACCTGGCCAGGGCGGTGGTCCCGGGCATGGTGGCGCGTGGGCGCGGCTGCCTGGTGCTGGTGGGCTCCATCGTCGGCCACCTGGGTGCACCCCAGGAGGCGGTCTACTCGGCCACCAAGGCCGCCCTTACATCTCTGGCCGAGTCCCTCCGAGTGGAGCTGGCCCCCGCCGGAGTTGACGTCTGCCTGGTGAGTCCGGGCGTGGTACAGACTGCCTTCTTCGAGCGGCGGGGTATGGCCTATGCCCGCCGGCGGCCCCGCCCCATCCCAGCTGGCCGGGTGGCAGTGGCAGTGGGGACGGCCATCACCGAGGGCCGTCCCCGCACCATCGTCCCGAGCTGGCTGGGCCTGCCCGTTGCCCTCTCGGCCCTCACCCCCGGCCTCTACCGCCGCCTGGCCGACCGCTGGGCCTGAGCCCTGGCGGCTGGGGGGCGGCTGGGGCGCGGGGCGCGCCAGCGGTCACACAAACTCGCTGGTGCCGTCGTCGTGGAGGGGGCGGCCGCTCAGCTCCCGAAAGGTGGCGTAACGGTGGGCGACAGGCGCCACCCACGAGGGATCCGGCTCCACCTGGCGGTCCACTCGGGCCCACCGGGAGGCGTCGGCCAGTGACGTCTCCCGGCCGGCCGCCATTCGAGCAGTGAAGGCCGCCCCCAGAGCCCCCCCCTCCGGCACCTGAACCACATCGACCGGCAACCCGGTGCAGTCAGCCAGGGCCTGGACCCACTCCTCCACCCGGACGCCTCCCCCAGTGGCCACCAACCGGCGGGCCGGCAGACCGGCACAGTCGATGTGATGGCGGACGACGAAGCCCGACGCCTCGAAGGCGGCCCGACGCACGGCTCCGGCACTGTGGGTCAGGTCCAGTCCCGACAGGACAGCCCGCCGGCCCGGATCGTGCAATGGCGTGCGCTCACCGCGAGGGTAGGGCGCCCACACCGGCACCCGGTGGGGGTCCATGGCCGGCCCTGAGCGGCCCAACAGGCCGGTGGCCCAATTCAAGAAGAGGCCACCAGCTCCGCTGGCGCCTCCCACCATCACCTTGCCCGGGGTGGTGTGCGGGATGGTCCACAGTCCCGGCACCTGGCGCCACTGCGACGTGATCACCCAGGTGATGAGGGTGGTGCCGCAGATGACCAGCACATCCCCGTCATGGTCGGCACCAGCCACCATCTGCTCGCCCATGGCATCCACCAGCCCAGAGGCCAGCACCGCCGGGCGACTGGTCCCCAACCCGCTCCCCGGTCCGCCACCCGGTCCGCCACCCGGTCCGCCACCCGGTCCGCTCCCCGGCCCGTCGCCTGAGCCACCCCCTGGATCAACCAGCCAACCCACGGGCTGGCCGGTACCCACCACCCTGGGCAGCTGGGCCGGCGCCACGCCCAGGGCAGCAGCCGCGCCCTCGTCCCAACCCTGGCCGTTGAAGAGCGGAAGGGCCAGGGCCGCGGCGCCCGAGTCGATGACTGCCTCTCCTGCCAAGGCGTGGTTGGCCACCGCCTGGGCCGGCCAGTACCCACCGGCCCGGGGGTGGTGCTGGGCGGCCCAGGCCAGCATGGCTCCCAACTCCCCGCTGACCGGCGATGCAGTCGAGATCTGGGCCGCACCCCTGGCATCACCGTAGAGCAGCCCGGGCGAGCGAGGCACCCCACGGTGATCGACCGCGCAGAGGGAAGGCACCATGGCGGCCACGCACACGCCAACCGGGGCCATGGTGCCCAAGCCAGCCAGGGCGAGCCCCGGACCTCGTCGCCAGGCTCGGTTGGCATCGTGCTCCATCAAGGTGGCCTCGCGCACCACCAAGGGGTGTGGGACCCGATGCCTGGCGACCACGTTGCCGTCGGCATCCACCGCCAGCGCCTTGGTCGAGGTGGTCCCGATGTCGATGCCGACGGTCAGTTGGCTACCTGCGGTCAGCTCGGTCATGGCTTTCCGCTCGCAGCAATAACGTTAGAGGGTAGATGGTCGGGTACGACCAGCATGACGTAGATGCGCAATGACGAATAGGCGAGGGAGACGAGATGGACAGTCGCAGCTTGGGCGCAGAGGGATTGACGGTGTCGGCCGAGGGACTGGGATGCATGGGCATGTCCGAGTTCTACGGTCCCGGCGACGAACAGGAGTCCATCGCCACCATCCACCGGGCCCTGGACCTGGGGGTCACCTTCATCGACACGGCCGACATGTATGGCCCGTTCACCAATGAGGAACTGGTGGGCCGGGCCATCGCCGGCCGGCGCGACGAGGTGGTCTTGGCCACCAAGTTCGCCATGGTGCGCAGCGAGGACCGTTCCTACCGCGGCATACGGGGCGACCCTGCATACGTGCGCCAGGCGTGCGACGCTTCCCTGCGCCGCCTGCAAGTCGAGCGGATCGACCTCTACTACCAGCACCGAGTCGATCTCACCGTGCCGATCGAGGAGACGGTGGGGGCCATGGCCGAGCTGGTCCAAGCGGGCAAGGTGGGTTACCTGGGGCTGTCGGAGGCCGGCGCAGACACCATCCGGCGGGCCCACGGCGAGCATCCGATCAGCGCCGTGCAGTCCGAGTGGTCCTTGTGGAGCCGCGACGTCGAGGACGAAGTCGTGCCTGCGGTACGCGAGCTGGGGATCGGCTTCGTGGCCTACAGCCCGCTGGGGCGGGGATTCCTCACCGGGCGGTGGCAGAGCCCCGACGACCTGGATGCCGACGACTTCCGGCGCAACTCGCCCCGGTTCCAGGGCGAGAGCTTCCAGCGCAACTACCAATTGGTCGAGCAGGTGAAGCGTCTGGCGGCCGACAAGGGTGTCACCGCCGCCCAGCTGGCCCTGGCCTGGGTGCTGGCCCGGGGCAGTGACGTGGTGCCCATCCCGGGCACCAAGCGCCGGACCTATCTGGAGGAAAACGTGGCGGCCCTCGAGGTGGACCTCAGCCCAGAGGACCTGGACCACCTGGAGGAAGCAGTTCCCCCCGAGCGGGTCGTCGGCCAGCGCTACCCGGACATGAGCCAGGTGAACCGCTGACCGGGCCGGCATCGACAGCCCAGCTGCTTCCTGAGCAGCTTCGGACCATGGCCCGCCTCTATCCCGACGAGGTGGGCTATCGCAACCTGGACGAGAGCACCTCCTTGACCTTTGCCGCATGGGAGGCCGATTCGAACCGGCTGGCCCGAGGACTGATTCGGTCAGGGGTGGCCCCCGGTGAGCGAGTCTCCATCTACCTGCCCGGCGAGGAGGTGCTGGCGTGGGTGGTGGCCTATGCGGCGGTCCACAAAGCCGGAGCAGTGGCCGTACCCACCAACACCCGGATGTCGGTGGGTGAGCTGGCCAGCATCCTCGGCCATGCCGAAGCCACCGTGGTGATCACCTCGCCGGAGCTGCTGGGGACCCTGGCCGCAGCCGGCGCGGGGCTGGCGTCGATCCGCCTGGCGGTGGTGACCGACAGCCGGACCGGCCGCAGTCCCAAGCAGGTCCTCGGGCCTGGCCCCGGCGTCGGTCCCGACCCTTTCGTTAGGGGCGTCCGGCCAGACCTCGGCCACGCCAGGGTGACGACATGGGATGAGATCCTGGACCAGGACGAGGCCGAGGTACAGGTCCCGATCAGCGAAGATGCGGTGGCCGACATCATGTACACCTCGGGGACCACTGGTTCCCCCAAGGCGGTGGTGGTGCGTCACGCCAATGCCTCGGTACTACCCAACAACGAGCCAGCATGGGGCCACTCAGGCTGGCTGCACGCGTCTCCACTTTTCAGCTTCGCCGGTATCGCCTTCGTGTACACCCCCATGAAGCTGGGCTTGTCCGGGCTGTTCCTGGCCCGGTTCGACCCCGGCCGCTGGCTGGAGGTCGTCGCCGCCGAGCGACCCTGGGCCGCCTTCATCGTGCCGGCCATGGCCCAGCTGATCATCGCCCATCCCGACTTCGAGACAGCCGACCTGTCCAGCCTGGCCCTGTGCTCGCTGGGCAGCGCACCGGTGGCGGCGGCCACCCTTCGCCGGCTCCAGGACAAGATGCCGGGGGCTACGGTCTCCAACGGCTACGGGATGACCGAAGCCGGCCCCGCCTACTGCACCATGCCCAAGGAGGAATCCACCCGCCGGATCGGATCGGTGGGCCAGCCCATGGCACCCATGGAGGTCCGCATAGTCGATGCCGGCGGATCCGAGGTTGGCGTCGGAGAGGTGGGTGAGGTGACCATCCGCCTGCCGGGCCGCCAGCGGGAGTACTACCGGGATGACGAGGCCACCGCCCATACCTGGGTGGACGGGTGGCTGCACTCAGGCGATCTCGGCCGCCTGGACGAGGACGGGTATCTCTACATCGTCGGGCGCATGAAAGACGTGATCATCCGGGGAGGCAACAACATCTACGCCACCGAGGTCGAGGCCGCGCTCCTGGCCCACCCCGGCGTGCTGGAGGCCGCCGTCATCGGCGTCCCCCACCCTGTCCTGGGGGAGGACGTGGCCGCTTTTGTGGTGGCCAGAGACTCGTCCACCGCCCTGCTCCCCGACGACCTCAGGGAGCACTGCGCCGAGCGGCTGGCTGACTACAAGGTCCCCCGCCAGATCACCCTGATCGACGAGCTGCCCCACAACGCCACCGGGAAGATCCTCAAGCGCCAGTTGGTTGTGCCGTAGCAGCACCGAAACTGACGGTCAGGTCAGCTTCGTCGTTGCCCCGCAGCACGGTCAGGGCCAACGACTCACCATCGCCAAGCATGTCCAGGGCACGGTGGAGCTCGTCGATCGAGGTCACCGGTCGGCCGGAGGCCGCCACCACCAAGTCGCCGATCCGCATCCCGGACCGCTCAGCCGGGCCGTCCTCCTCCAGCCCTTGCACCAGCAACCCGTCGCGCTCGGCCAGACCCACTGCCGCCCGCAGACGCCGGGCCACTCGGGGTGGTGCCAATGCCACGCCCAAGTGACGATGGGTGGCAGATGACCCAGCCGTCAGGGCATCGACTCGGGCACGAAGGTCCTGGTCGGCCGGGATGGCCAGATAGAAGCCCTCGCCCAGCCGGTTGACGTTGACGCCCACCAGCCGCCCATCGACATCGACCACCGGGCCACCCGAGGAACCCTTGGCCAGCGGAGCCGTGTGCTCGACGGTCCCGGTCACCCGACGGCCCCGCGGCCCCCGGAAGGCCTGCCCAACCGCCGACACCTGTCCCAGGGTTACCCGCAGTCCTTGCCCACCGGGATTGGCCAGGGCGAGAACCGGTGTCCCTAGGCTGACCGGAGTGCTCGACCATTCCAGGGGGCTCACCTCGGCGGTATCGACGCCAATCACGGCCAGGTCGCCGTCGATGTCCACTCCCCGCACCGAGCCCTCGGTCACCCGCCCGTCACCGAAGGTGACAGTGATGGCCTCGTCCCGCAGGTTGTGGGCATTGGTGAGCACCGCGGCGTCGCCCACCACCAGTCCCGAGCCCTGGGCCCAACCTGAGCCGATGCCGACGGTGGCCGGGCCGGCCCGCTCGGCCACCCTGGCAGTAGTTGCTGCGAGATCGTCAAGCATACCCATCGCGACCTTCCTTTGTGTTGTCACTTGCATGTTACAAGTTATTCTGGACTCATGGTAGCACCCGACGCCCGGCAGCCGGCCGGTCCCGTGTCGTCAGCTCAGGGACCCTCGGCTCTGGAGGAGGCCCTGGGACAAATTGGGGACCGATGGATCCTGCTGATCATCTCGGCCCTCTTGGATGGGCCCCGCCGTTTTGGCCAACTGACCCAGGCCATTCCCGGTCTGGCTCCCAACATCTTGTCCGCCCGACTCAAGCACCTGGAGAGGGCCGGACTGGTGGCCACTGCTCCGTACTGCCGCCGGCCCCTGCGGCTCGTCTACCAACTAAGCGCCACCGGCTCAGAGCTGGCGGGCGTCCTACGCCTGCTGGCTCAGTGGGGAGCAGGCAGCTCGCCCGGCGCCGACGCGGTACGTCACCGGGCCTGCGGAACGCCGATGGAGGCTCGGTGGTACTGCCCCACCTGCACCAGGCCGGTCGACCCGGCCGGGGCCGAGGACGACGACCTCTACCACCTCTGAGCGGCGACCGTCTGGCCGGATGGCGACGGATTGGGATAGGCATGGGCGATGTCGACCAAGCATCCCGTCGAACGCGGCGGAGAGGGCCGGGGCGGTTTCGAGCACCTGGCCGAACGGGTCTCGAACCTGACCTCTTCACCGTTGTTCTTCTCGGGCTGCTGCCTGCTCGTGCTGGCCTGGGTGCTTTCGTACGCCCTCCACTGGCCGGACGGTTGGCGTTCCTTCCTCGGAGACCTGCTGTCGGCCCTCACCCTGACGTTGGTGGCCCTGCTCAAGAACACCGAGCGCCGCTCTGAGCACGCGGTCCAACGCAAGCTCGACGCCATTGCCAGGGCGCTGGCGGAGATGAGCCGCGCCAGCAACGACCAGAGCGCCGAAGAGCTAGAACAGGCCATTGGGGTCCATGAGGACATCTGAAAGGCCGCGCAAGTGCACCGTTGTTCGACTTCCGAGCGCGCCGCGGCAGGGACAGGCCACCGAGCCAACCGCCAGCTACGAGCAGCGCTGGCGCGCCTGGCGCCACTGCCACCAGAAGAACAACGCGTTCACCGCCCACATGGCGCCGATCACCGAGATGAACAGCTGGTCCCGGGGACTGACGGCAGCCAGGACCCAAAAGCCCAAGGCGGCGGCCAGGCTGAGACCGGCAATGCCGGCCGCCACCAAGACCCATCCACTTGGCCGGCGGCGGACAACCGGCGGTAGGCGCATTCCAGGTGGCGAGGTGCCGTCCTGAACTTCTGAGTCGGAGTAATCTGGCATCCCAGCGACCTCGGGCATCTCGGCCGACGTTGGCATCGCAGCCGGAGCCTACCCATGCGCCAAGTCATCCGCCTGGATCTGTCGCCGTTCGAGATCGCCACCATACGCCTGGAGCTGACCCAGCCGTCCCCGCCTACCGGGAAACCACCGTGACCGGGCAGCGTAGACCGGGTGCGCGCCCGATTCGCCGGTCAGCGGTGACCAAGGAGCAGTTCAGGGCCTCCGCCAGGGCAACGTACGAGGCATCGTAGGCCGTGAGGTTCTCCCGGAGCTGCCAGACCCGATCGAGGAGTGCGTAAACCGGATAGCGAGTCACGCCCAGATGGCGCCAGGTATCCAACGCTAGCCAACCGTCGTCCGGAGCCAGGTCGCCGTCCATGACCTGGCGGCGCAGGCCGCTGGCCACCTCGGAGTCGATGAGATGTGGGACATGAACCTGCCCATCGTCGAGGGCTTCGCGGGCGGAGCCGGCGTTGACCAGGGCGGATATAGCCGCCGAGGCGTCGAGCACGATCACCTTCTGGCCCGCTCGGTCTTCAGGTGGGCCACGATCGCGGCTGACTCCACACCGAGATCAGGGAGGGCTCCGAGCAGAGCCGGGTTGTCAGCTCGACGCGACACCTCGGTCAGCTCCCTGACCGCAACTGACGTCAGCGACGTCCCATCGCGAGCGGCCAGCCGCTGTAGGCGCTCCACCACCTCCTCTGGCACATTCCGCAAGTACAAGGTCCTCATGTTGCATTATGCTAGCAGATTGCCGGGCAAGGGTCTTCTGGGCACCCGGAAGAAACGAGGGATGGACGCCGCCATCAGGAGCGTCGGGGTCTTTCGCCCGAAGGTGAGCGAGTAGACGATCGAGGCTGCCAGCACGGCCCACCAGGCCACCAGGCCCAGCGTTGGTCCCGGCGAAAGGGTATGGCGAGGATTGCCAAGAACAGCCCGGCATAGACCAGTTCGTGCACCGCCTAGCCCGCCCCCGTCTTGGTCGACAGGCGAGCGAGTCTAGGTGGCCAGGCGGAAGATGGCGATGTACTGACAGGCCCACGCGGCCAGGGTGCACAGGTGGAAGATCTCGTGGAACCCGAACCAGGCGGGCGAGGGGTTGGGGCGCTTGAGGCCGTAGGTGATGGCACCGGCGGTGTAGAGGGCGCCCCCGGCGACCACCAGGGCGGCGGTGACCGTCCCCGCATCGCCGAACAGGAGGACGACGACGGGAAGGGTGGACCAGCCGAGGACGATGTACGTCGCCGTGTAGATGGCTCTGGGCGCGCCCGGCCAGGCCAGGCGGGAGATGATCCCGATTGTCGCTCCAACGGTGATGACCCACAGGCTGATGCTGCGGGCCGGGCCGGTGAGCCCGAGGGCGTCAACCGGGACAGACGTACCGGCGATGAGCAGGTAGATGTTGCAATGGTCGAGCCGCCTCAACCTGACTTGTGTACGCGGCGCCCAGTTGCCGCGATGGTAGGCCGCGCTGGTGGCGAACAGGGTGAGCGCGCAGAGGGCATAGATGATGGTGGTGGCTCTGGCCCACCCAGGCCTGGCCAGAGCGACCAGCACGATGCTGGCAGCCAGCACGAACGGCAGTCCGCCAGCGTGGATCCAACCGCGCAGGCGGGGCTTGCCGGCCACTGCCGCGACGAGGTCCGGCGCATTGCCCGGGACGAGCTGAGTATTCGCCGTGCGGTCCTTCCACTCGGTGTCCGGCACCAACGAGCAGCCTGCCACAGCGCGAGCAGCCATGACCGACAGCACAAGTCGCCTCGGGGGCACCCAGGGCGAATGGTCGGCCGCCAGATTGGCCTTGTCCGTGACCGACATCACCTTGCGGTACAAGGTCCCGGCCTGGCCCCGGTTGAACTGGGCCATCTTCGCAGCGGGCCTGACAGGCCGGCTCTGCACCTGCTTGGATGACCTGGGTGAGCTCCATGACGCCCTCCTCCGAGCGACCCACTGCCCTGGTGACTGCCCCCTTCCGGGGGGAGGGGCTCGACCAGCTCAGGTCCATGGCCGATGTCGTCCTGGATCCCTGGCTCGACCACCGGCCGCTCCGGCTGTACTCACCCGAGCAGCTGGCCGAGCGGATCACGGCCGAGGGTGCCACCATCGTGATCTGCGAGGCCGACCTGTGCGCCGGCCCGGTCTTCGACCTGCCCCTGGTGGCGGTGGGGGCTACCCGGGGAGAGCCGACCAACGTGGACGTGGCGGCGGCCACCGCCGCCGGGGTGCCGGTGCTGCGGGCCCCTGGGCGCAACGCCGACGCGGTGGGCGAGATGACCGTGGCCCTGGTGCTGTGCGCTACTCGCCACCTGCTGGCCGCCGATGCCGACGTCCGAGCGGGTGAGGTGTTCCGGGACGGGACCATCCCCTACCAGCGCTTCCGGGCCTGGCAGCTGAGTGGGCGCACGGCCGGCCTCATCGGGCTGGGGGCGGCGGGACGGGCGGTGCGCTGGCGGTTGGAGGGCCTGGGCATGCGGGTCATCGCCTTCGACCCCTACGCAGACGACACCGACGAGGTCGGGGCCAGAGTCTCCCTCGACGAGCTCCTCGACCGCTCGGACGTGATCTCGCTACACGCCGCGGTGACCCCTGAGTCGGCCGGGATGATCGGCGCCAAGCAGTTCGCGGCCATGAGGGACGGGGTGGTGTTCGTCAATGCCGCCCGGGCCGCCCTGCATGACACCGACGCCCTGGTGGGCGCCCTCGCGTCGGGCAAGGTGGCCGCCGCTGCCTTGGACCACTTCGAGGGCGAGATACTCCCCCCCAACCACCCTCTGGTCTCCATGGCCAATGTGGTGCTCACCCCCCACATCGGAGGGGCCACCTATGACACCGAAGCCAACCACTCCCAGATGATCGCCGGCGACCTGGCCCGCCTGCTGGCCGGCGAGCGCCCGCTCCACTGTGTTAATCCCGAGGTACTCGGTGTCAATCCCGAGGTACTCGGTGTCAATCCCGAGGTGCTCGCTTGACCGGCGCCGCCACGCCCAGGGTCGAGGCACCGAGGTGGCTGGCGGAGAAGGAGGCGGTCCTCCAGACAGCCAGGGCCATGTACCACAAGGGTCTGGTGGAGGGTACCGCCGGCAACGTCTCGGCCCTCACCGCCGACGGCTACGTCTGCCTGACCCCCTCCTCGGTCAGCTACGAGACCATGGGCATCCAGGACCTGGTGGTGATGGACACCGACGGCCAGGTAATAGAGGGCACCCGCAGCCCCACCTCCGAAAAGGACCTCCACCTGGCTTGCTACCGATCCCTCCCCAACGTCGGCGGCGTCATACACTCACACCCCCTCCATGCCTCCATGTTCGCCTGCGCCCGCCAGCCCATACCGGCGGCCATCGAGGAGTTCCTGGTCTTCGTGGGGGGCGAGGTGCCGGTGTGTGAGTACACCATGACCGGTACCGCCGCCCTGGGCGAGGAGGCGGTGCGCAACCTGGCCGCCACCAGCGCCGCCCTGCTGGCCAGCCACGGCATGATCAGCATCGGCTCCACCCCTGACCAGGCCCTGCATGTGGCCCTGGTGGTGGAGCGCACCGCCCAGGTGGTACATGGCGCCCGGGCCCTGGGTGGCGAGCACCGACTCCCGGACAAGACAGTCAGCGACTTCGAAGGGGTCTACCGCTACCTGCGGGCCCTGCCTCCGGCCTGAGCCGGAGTACCGGCGGTGATCGGCGTAAGCTGATCAGGCGTGACTTATGCCGTGACGCCCGCCGGCATCTCCGCGCCCCCCGGCGCCACACCCTGCCCACCAGGCGCGTCCAGTGATGCCGCCGCCCTGGGGAGCCTGGCGGCCATCGCCGAGCGGGTGGAGGCTCGTATCGACAGCCTGCTGTCCCAGGAGATCTGGCGCTGGACCAACCTGGACCGGGACCTGGCCGAGCCCCTGGAGGCACTCGGGCGCCTGGTGCTGGCCGGCGGCAAGCGCCTGCGGCCCGCCTTTTGCCACTGGTCGTTCGTGGGGGCGGGCGGCGACCCGGCCGACCCGCTCATCACCGATGCCGGCGCCGCCCTGGAGCTGTTGCACTCCTTCGCCCTCATCCACGACGATGTCATGGACGGCTCGAGCCAGCGCCACGGGGTCCAGACCATCCACCAGGACTTCGAGGGACGACACCTGGTGGCGGGATGGGAGGGCGAGGGCCGCCGATTCGGCGAGGGGGTGGCCATCCTGGCCGGCGACCTGGCCTTCGTGTACGCCGACCGGCTGCTGGCTGGTGCCTCCAGGCAGGCCATGGAGGTGTTCACCGAGCTGCGCCTGGAGGTCAATTTCGGCCAGTACCTGGACCTGGTGGGCACCGCCCGCAGGGACTGCGACGCCGAATCGGCCCGGCGCATCTGCATGTACAAGACGGGCAAGTACACCGTGGAGCGGCCCTTGCACCTGGGCGCGGCCCTGGCTGGCCGACTGGGTGAATTTCGCGATGATCTGTCGGCCTACGGCATACCGCTGGGCGAGGCCTTCCAGCTGCGGGACGACATCCTGGGCGCCTTTGGCGACCCGGCGGTCACCGGCAAGCCGGTGGGGGAGGATCTGCGGGACGGCAAGCCCACCGTGCTGCACGCCCTGGCGGTGGAACGGGCGCAGGGGCCGGGGGCCCGCCTGCTGGCCGAGCGCTTCGGTGCGGCCGATCTGAGCCCGAGAGAGGTGGTCGGCCTGCAGGAGGTGCTGGTGGCCACCGGCGCCCTGGCCGCCACCGAGGCCACCATCGCGGGCCTGGTCGAGCGGTCACTGCAGGCCATCGAGGCCTCCCGGGTCATAACTCCCGACGCCCGCCACCACCTGATCGAGCTCGCCTACTTCGTCGCCAGCCGGGAGCACTGAGCCGTGCGGGTGGTCGTGGTCGGGGCCGGGCTGGGCGGACTGTCGGCCGCCTGCCACCTGGCCGGTGGGGGCCACCAGGTGACGGTGGTGGACCGGGCCGACCAGCCGGGAGGCCGGGCCGGGCTGGTGGAGGAGGGCGGCTACCGCTTCGACACCGGGCCAGTGGTGCTCACCATGGGCGGCATCCTCTCCGACACCTTCGCCGCCGCCGGGGCCGACATGGCCGACCACCTGGACCTGGTGGCCGTCGATCCCATGTACCGGGCCTGCTTCGCCGAGGGGGGCGACCCACTCGGGGCGGGCGTGGTGCGCGTCCGCCGGGGCCGGGAGGCCATGACCGAGGAGATCCGCGCGGTGTGCGGGCCCAAGGAGGCCGCTTCATTTGGCCCATTCTGCGACTGGCTGGAGCGGCTGTACCGGCTGGAGATGCCGGCGTTCATAGATCGAAATTACGACTCTTGGCTGGACATCGCTCGCCCACTCTCGCCCATCGTGGAGCTGGTGCGCATGGGCGGCCTGCGCCGGTTGCACTCGGTGGTGGCGGGATATTTCTCGGATCCCCGGCTGCAACGGCTGTTCTCCTTCCAGGCTCTCTACGCCGGGCTCTCGCCCTTCGAGGCGCTGGCCCTCTACGGGGTGATCGACTACATGGACACCGTGGAGGGGGTGCTGTTTCCCCGGGGGGGGATTCACGCGGTGGCCACCGGGCTGGCCCGGGCGGCCGAGAAGGCGGGGGCGGTGATCGAGCTGGGCACCGGGGTGGAGCGGATCGTGCGCCGCCCAGGCGCGCACGGGGCGGTCACCGGCGTGCGCCTGGACGGCGGCGAGGTGATGAGGGCGGATGCGGTGGTGTGCAACGCCGACCTGCCGGTCGCCTATCGCCATCTCCTGCCTGAGCTGGACCTGCCCCGAGTGGCCCGCCGGGGCCGGTACTCACCGTCGTGCGTGGTTTGGCTGGCTGGGGTGGCGGGTGGAGTGGCCGAGGGGGCTGCGCACCACAACATCCATTTTGGCCAGGGATGGGAGGACTCGTTTGCTGCCCTGATGGGTCGGCGCCGCCGACAGGGGCGGGCCACCGGCGCCACCTTGATGCCTGATCCCTCCATCTTGGTGAGCGTGCCGACCGTCACCGACCCGTCACTGGCCCCGGTTGGTCACCAGTGCCTCTATGTGCTGGAGCCGGTGCCCAACCTGGACGGTGCGGTGGACTGGTACAGCCAGAGTGAGCCCCTCCGGGCCGACCTGATCCGCCGGGTGGGGGCCCTTGGGTACCTGGGTGACGGGGCGGTGGAGGTGGAGCGCTTCTGTGACCCCTTGGGCTGGGAACGCCAGGGCATGGAGCGCGGCACCCCCTTCGCCCTGTCGCATCACTTCTTCCAGACTGGTCCCTTTCGGCCCGGCAACGTCGACCGGCGAGCGCCCGGCCTGGTCTTCGTGGGCTCGGGCACCCAGCCGGGGGTGGGGATCCCCATGGTGTTGCTGTCCGGGCGCCTGGCCGCCGAGCGGGTGGGCCAGCTGTGCTGAGCGCAGCCCAGCCCGTCACCTTGGACCAGTCCTACGAGCGTTGCCGGCTGCTCAACCGGCGCAACGGCACCACCTACTACTGGTCCACCCGCCTGTTGCCCAGGGTCAAGCGCCACCATGTCCACGCCCTCTACGGCTTTTGCCGGTACGCCGACGACATCGTCGACGATTTGGGGCCCGTCCCGGTGCCCGAGCGAGAGCAGGCCCTCGACGCCCTGGGCCGCCAGCTGTTCTGTGACCTGGAGCAAGGCCACTCGGACCACCCCGTGCTCAAGGCGGTCATCCACACGGTGCGGGCATTCGACCTCGACCCTGAGTATTTTCGGAGGTTCCTGCGCTCCATGGCCATGGACTTCACCGTCGAGCGCTACCCGCGGTTCGAGGATCTGCTCGACTACATGGACGGCTCGGCGGCGGTGATCGGCGAGATGATGCTGCCCATCCTGGAGCCAACCTCCCCCGCCGCCAAACAGGCGGCCCGGGATCTGGGCATCGCCTTCCAGCTCACCAACTTCTGGCGGGACGTGGGCGAGGACCTCAACCGCGGGCGCCTGTACGTCCCCGTGGAAGACGTGGACCGGTTCGGGGCCGAGCCGGCCATCCAGGGCCGCCAGGTGAGCCCCCAGTGGGTAGCCCTCATGCGCTTCGAGATCGAGCGGACCCGGACCTACTATGCCTCAGCCGAACGGGGCATCCCCCTCCTGCCTCCTACCTCGGCCCGCTGCATCACCGGGGCCCTGGCCCTGTACGGCGGCATCCTGGCCCAGATCGAGTCGGCCGGGTACGACGTGTTCTCAGGCAGGGTCAGGGTCCCCACCTGGCGCAAGCTGGCCACCGCAGCCCGGCTGATACGCCCGTGAGCGGCCCGTGTTCAAGGTGGTCCCGAGGCCAGTTCTCCGGTCCCGAAGGTCGAGCATGACCAGGGGAGCCACAGGTTCGAGGCAACGGGCGAAGGAGCGCACGGCCGTGCCTACACCCCACCCTTCCAGGATCGGTGAGCGGCTGTCTGCCTCGTGGACATTCACCTGCACTTCCACGGCCACGACCCCGTCGCCCCGACGAGAGGCCTGAGCCTCGAGATCCTCGACCACCAACCGTCGACAAGCGGTCATGGCCTCGCCGAGCTGGACCACCTCTCCGACCGACCCGATTCGTCGCTGAGAGACCGTCGCGGACCGGCGGGCAAGTGTCGGCGCAAACTCGTCGAGCCGTCCGGCCACGCCTCACCGCCGCGAGCGTCGGAGTGGGGGCAGGGTGGGCGGCGGTTGCTGGCGTGGCGGCAGGACAGCCAGCAAGTCGGAGGTAACAGCGGCGATCCGGTCGACCGCCTCCTGCACCGCCTCAGCGGTACGGACCGATGGCTGTTGCACTCCGCTGACTTTGCGCACGTACTGTCGGGCGGCGGCGGTGACTTCCTCTGACGAGGCCGGCGGTTCGAGGCCTCGCAGCGTCGTGATGTTGCGGCACATACCCTCAGCCTGGCACACGCCAGTCGCAGGACCGCTCCATTTCCGACGCCAAGGGCAGCCGGCTGTACGAGGTGGGGAGCCAGTGGACCCGGTGCGCCAGCACCCCACCGGCTGAGCAACCTACTGTATCACCAAGTAATACGCTACACCGTCTGGCCTAGTTCGAACGAGAGCTCATCTCCGGAGCGCACTGTCGCCGGCTTGGCCTCCGTCCGCGCCCGGGGCCGCATGGGTGGCCGACCGTTCAAGATGACACCGGCGAAGCTCCACCGTGACCACTGCCTCTGCGCTCGACACGGATACGTCCGTCCCGGCCGCGATTCGTCTCCGGAGTGGGCCACCCTAGTTTTGTTTGACACAACTAGGGGTGTCTGGCAGAGTGATGGCGTGGAAATCCGGTTTGCCCAGGCAGCACGACGGCACCGGATCGGCCGACGCTCGGTCCTTTGGGTTCTGACCCATACCGCTGCGACTGGCATCACGACCCATCAGGACAGCACAGCGTGGCGGTGGGTCGGCCTCGATGAACGGGGCCGCCAGCTCGAAGTCGTCGCCGTGGAAGTCCAAGGCGACCGGGACCCCGAGCCGGTGTTGCTCGTCATCCACGTCATGCCCACTCACTTCAGAAAGGACTCGCCATGACCAAGCCGCCTGCACCGCAGATCACCACCGCTACCCCCATCGGCCCCGATGTCGACTTGGACCGAGAGGACGTCCGGCTGGCTGACGGCACACGGCTGACGCCGGCCCTGGCCGAAGCGATTGTCGAGGAGGTTCGCCGTGGCGGCCGACCGTCGCTGTCGGGGAAGGCCGCCCATTCCCCCCAGATCGCCTTTCGGGTCCCAGTCGAGGTTCGCGACCGCGCTTCGCAGGTGGCGGCTGATGAGGGTAAGACCATCTCGCAACTCGCTCGGGAGGCACTAGAAGCTCGCCTCGGCGTGCGATCCTGATGGCGCCGCCGGACAATCGGCTGCGATTTCGGAGACGCCCTTGTGGCTATCACGCTGCCAGGACGGTCGGCTACCCGCCGCTCGGATCGGACAACACTGGCTCATCCGACGAAGTGACCTGGAGGCGTTCGCTCCCCGGCACCACGGCTCAGCGGGAAGTTACCAAAGCCGCTACAGCCCACGCCCAGGACAGGGCCCTACGAGTCATAGCTGAGCATCCCGACATCACCGTCACTGGAGAGAGTGGATTCCCCATGGTTCTCGGTGCGGACGCGGAGTCGGATCAGCGAAAAGGGGGCTGTGACCGCCTGAGCTGACAGCCCCAGTACGGCTCTCAGCGGCCAACGGCGCCTGACCACCCGTCCCACCTGGGCGCCCGAGGGATCCACAATGGCCTGCGTGTCCTCGCCACCTGGACCTCGATCTCCACCAAGCGCTCCCCGCCGAGGACCTCACCCACGGTGGTGAACGCATCGATCTCCTGAGGCACCGCCTCCTCGAAGCTGAGATAGTCAGCGTCTGCCAGGCGGAGCTCGTCCACCGGGTGAAGCCCCACTGACCTCGGCGCGCTCCACCGCCTTGGCCTGGAACTGCAAGAAGCGGACCCGTACTCGCAGTGCCGCGGTAGAGAGGGCGCCTCCAGGAGACATTCAGTCTGCTGGAACCAGGCCTCCGCCGATCCGGCCACCGTGGCTCGGCTCGGGCCACGGGCCTCTATCCAAGGTCGGAGAGCCAGCACCGCGAACTGCAAGCGAACCCGGTTCTTGTCGGAGGACTTGCGGTAGGGGTAGAGGAGATAGCCCGGCTGACGATCACGTCGATGCCGGGCAAGCACGCCCCCCAGCCACTCCGGTTGCTGCTCCCCCCCGGTCATGGGCAGCATGCTCGACCTGGAAGGGCCAGATATCCGGTTACGCCTCTACATCACCGGCGACACCTTGATTCACGATCAGCTGGCCGAGATCCCAAGGCGTTACCCGGACATCGACCTGCCTCCCTCTGGCCGGCCGACCAACGGTGTAGCGGCTCAGGCCGGGCATGATGGAGCCCATGATCGCCGACCCGTCCCCTGCCTGGAGAGGTTCCGCTTGGGGAGGTATTGCCGGGCCCGGTGTGTTTGTGGCCGCTTGGCTGGTGGGCGGGGCCATACGGCGCGGCTACTCGCCCATCGACGATGCCATCAGCCAATTGGCAGCCGTCGGCACCCCTGGCCGCTCCCTGATGACGGCCGGCTTCGTGGGGTTCGGCGTCGGTGTCCCGATCTACGCCATGGCGTTGCGACGATCAGTTCCCGGCCCGGCGTGGGGCACCGCGGTGGCCACTGGGCTGGCCACCCTTGGGGTGGCGGCCGTACCCCTCGGCGCCTCATCGACCACCGACACTGCCCACGCCGGGTTGGCCGCCCTGGCCTATGTGGCCCTGGCCGCCACCCCGCTGCTGGCCGCCGGACCGCTACGGGCCTCGGGTCGGCGCCCAGCAGCGGCCGCTTCGGTGGCCACCGGCGTGACTACTGCGCTGTGTCTGGCCGCCACCACCCTCGGACCAGCCCATGGGTTGCTGCAGCGGGCCGGTCTCACCCTGGGCGACGCCTGGCTGGCCGCCAGCGCGGCCTGGATGCTCCGCGGCGGGCGTACCGCTCAGTCCGTCAGCTGACCACCTCGGACGGCACCACCCGGATCGGGAAAGGGCTCAAGGTGACATAGACAGAGCTACCCGTGACGTGTGCCCCCTCCTCGTACTCGTCGCCCACCAGTCGAAGCACGGTGAGGTTCGGCTCAGCCGGGTCGAAGAGCCAATAGGTAGGGGCACTGCCCAGGGCGTAGAGCCGGCGCTTCTCGAACAGGTCACGGTTGCGACCGGTGGGCGAGAGGACCTCCGTCACCAGTAGGGGGCTCGCCTCCACGGCCCGGGCCGTCAGAGCATCGGTGCTCACCACCATCAGGTCTGGCTCAGCCACCTGGCCCGGACCAATCCGCCAGGCCAGGGGGGCCACGAGGGTTCGAAGCCCGAGCGGCCGGGCGGCTTGGCGAAGCAGGACGGCCAGCCCAGTACCGCTCCTTGGTGGGCCGTCCCAGGCGGAGCGGTCACACCAGGGCCCTGTCGAGCACCTCCTAGCGGTTGGCGTCGCTGGGCGTCTCAGACAGGTCCTCCAGGTCGAAGGGGCGCCCGACCAGTGTTGCCTCACCGCCAGCATGGCACAGCCAGGCCATCCCCCGATGGAGCCGAACGCGAAAGAAGAGAACCCCCACCGCTAGGTGGGGGTTCTCTTACTTCACGTTGTGGGAGCCGGTGTCCCGGCCCGGCTCTCGCCGGACCGGGGTTCCCCGGCCATGACTAGCTGCTGTGCGCCATCCGGCGACGGATGCCCACACCGAGGAGACCGGCACCAAGCAGGCCGCCAGCGGCGATGGGAATCCAGGGGTGCTCACCGGTGAAGGGGAGCGTCCCGCCGTTGCCGGCGTTGCCATTACCGCCCGGCCCAGCTGCGCTGGGTCCAGTCGGGCTGCCGACCCCAGCCCCTGGCGTCGGCGTGATGCCTGGCGGCGTCGTGGTGCCCGCCACCGGGGTGTTGACCAGCTGGACAATGCTGTCCGTGCTGCTGGTACCGGGCAGGGACAAGAGATTGCTAAGGACGGAGGCATCAGCCACCGAGTTGCGACCCTGGGCCAGAGGATTGACCGGGCTGGTGAGGGTGGTGGCCGCCGCGTTGGCTGCCGCCGGGCTGATGCCGCCGCCACCTGGGTTGCAGTTGGCGGTGGCGCAGTTGATGCCACCGACAGGGGCGTTGGCCGCCACCGCCATGGGAGCCACCTGGATGTTGAGCAGCTGGGTACCCGTCGTAGGCGTACCAGCCCCCCCGGGGGGGATAGTGGCCGGCGGGGTGGTGGTACCGCCGGGGATGCTGGGGACGGTGACGCCGCCGGGGAGGGTGCTGCTTGTGGTGGTACCGCCGGGGGCGGTGGTGGTGGTGGTACCGCCGGGGGCGGCGGTGGTGGTGGTAGCGCCGGGGATGGTGACGCCGGGGATGCTGGGGACGGTGACGCCGCCGGGGAGGGTGGCGGTGGGCGTCAGCGACGGTCCACCGGATGCCGTGTTGAACGCCAGTCCGAGGCCACCAAGGACCCCACTACCCGCTCCGCCCCCGCCGCTGATCAGGTTGCCGATGATCGGGATACCAGCGGCACCGCCGCCGGTGACGCCACTCGCACCACCGGTGCTGCTGAGCAGACTGCCGAGGCCGATGGAGATGGTCAGCAGGCTGGACTGAGCAGAGGCACTGGTGCCATCCGCCGCAGTCTTGACGTTGACCGGCATGCCCAGGTTGATGTTGAGCAGGCCGGTCGAGCCCAACAGGCCCCCGGTAAGGCCACTGGTGGAGGGGTTGGAAGCGCTCAGGGTGCTGAGCACGGTGCCACTGCTGCCACTGGAGTTGGCCCCCTGGACGATCTGGACCACTGCTGGGGTGAAGGTCACGCTGGCCCCACCCGGGACACCCAGCGCAGTTGCGCACAGAGTGTTGGGGGAGACGATCCGGATGCTGAGCCCGGTCAGGCCGAGCAAACCGGCCGTTGGGCTGGTGCCGGCGGGAGCGCCGGGAGCCAGTGACTCCAAACCACTGAGCAGGCCGCCCAGGCCGGTGCCGCTGCCCAGGACGATGTCGGCCAGGCTGGTGGTGGACCGGGCCTGGATGCCGGCGTTGGTGCTGGCCGGCAGGTTGACGCTACCGCTGCTGCCGTTGGCGTTGGTGGTCGGGCAGGTGGTGGGGCTGGTGGTGGGGCTGGTGGTGCCGCCCATGCCGCCCGTGCCGCCCGTGGTGGTGCTGGTACCCAGGCCAGGGGCGTTGAGGCAGTGGGTGCCGGTGGCACCTGTGCCCGTGCCGCTGGTGCTCGGCAGATTGGGGTCGTGGGCCAGGGCGCAGGCGGTGACGGCGTTGCCAGCCAGGATGGCGCTACCGGTGCCGCCCGATCCAGCCAGGCCACCTCCGAGGAGGCCACTTAGGAGGCCGCTACCGAGACTGCCAGTCCCGCTGGTGATGGGTGTACCACTGGAACTGAGCGGCAGCAGGGTGTTGATGACCGGGTTGAGGTTGTCGGGCGGGGCGGTCTGGTCGGCGCACACGACCAGGTTGTTCAGGGAGATGCCGCCATTCTGGTTGGACACGCACATGTTGCCGGCGCTACTGCCAGTGGCGCCGCCGGTGGCGCCGCCGGTGGCGCCGCCCAGGATGCCGCCCAGGATGCCGCCCCCCGAGGTGCCGCCCATACCCAAGAGATTGCTCAGGCTGCCGAGGCTGGTCCCACCGGTCCCGCCGCCCAGAATGCCGGTTAGGCCGCCGAGACCGGTGCCGGTGCCGCTGCTAAGCACATTCGCGTTGAGGTTGGTGGCGTGACCATGAGAGGTGAAGTTGCCGGAGGTGGCGCCGGTGCCACCGCCAGCGGTGGTGCTGGTGGCACCGGTACCGCCGGTAACGCCCGCGCTGGGGGTGCCAGTGCCGGCCATGATGCCGCCGGCCGAGTTGACCTCCGCCAGCGCCGGGGCGATCTGGGCGTTGGCCAGGTTCAAGGTGCCCGGGATATTGAGGGCATCAATTGACAACAAGTTGCCAATAGCCGCGCCCGAGAAATTTGTCGCGCTACTGCTGGTGGTCTGGGCGCCGGCAGGGAGGCTTGCCGCCCCTACCACGCCCGCCGAGGTGACCAGCAGACCGCCTACTGCGATCAGCCGTCCCCCCTTCTTCGTCACCGCGTTATCACGGTACTTCCGCCGTCCTGTCATCCGAGCACCTCAGTTCTCCCAGCCATCTTTGGCTGCCGTCAACGGGTTATCGGCGGAATGCCGCCTCAGTTTTGTAATTCGGTGTCGCTGTCTGACTGCTCTACATTACGATCACGCTACGGAATGGATGGTAACACGATTGTCAAGCGTTGGCCAGTGCCCCCGGCTCCCCAGCGCGGGCGACACCCTAGCCGAGCCCCCGTAGGCTTGCCGGGATGAACCGCCTGGCCGAAGAAACCAGCCCCTACCTGCGCCAACACCGGGACAACCCGGTGGACTGGTACCCGTGGGGCCAGGACGCGTTCGAGGTGGCCCGGGCCCAGGACCGCCCGGTGCTGCTCTCCGTCGGCTACTCGGCCTGCCACTGGTGCCATGTCATGGCCCACGAGAGCTTCGAGGACCAGGCCACCGCGGCGGAGATCAACCGGGCCTACGTGGCGGTCAAGGTGGACCGGGAGGAGCGGCCCGACGTCGACGCCATATACATGGACGCGGTCCAGGCCCTCACCGGCCAGGGCGGGTGGCCCATGACCGTCTTTCTCACCCCCGACGGCCAGCCCTTCTACGCCGGCACCTACTTCCCCAAGGCGGACCGCCACGGGCTGCCCGGCTTCGTCAAGGTGCTGCGGGCCATCGACGCCCTGTGGCACGACCAGCGAGACGAGGTGCTGGCCCAGGCCGGGGCCCTGGCGGGAGCCATGGCCACCTCAGCCAAGATCTCCGGCGGGGAACCGGACGCCCGGGAGTGGGCGAAGGGGCCTGGCGGAGAGAGCCCATTTTGGAAGAACCTGCTCGAAACGGCCCAGGTGGCACTCCGGGGGGCGCATGACGCCAGTTGGGGGGGATTTGGCCGGGCGCCCAAGTTCCCCCAGCCCACCATGGTGGAGCTGGCCCTGCGCGGCTTCTCCGGCCAAACTGACGTGGCTGGCGTGGTGACCACGACGCTGGACGCCATGGCCTCGGGGGGTCTGTACGACCACCTGGGGGGCGGGTTCCACCGCTACTCGGTGGACGAGCGGTGGCTGGTGCCCCATTTCGAGAAGATGCTGTACGACCAGGCCGGCCTGGCCCGCGCCTACCTCCACGCCTGGCAGGTGTCCGGGGAGGGGCGCTGGCTGGCGGTGGTGGAGGAGACGGTGGCCTACGTCAGCCGGGACCTGGCCTCGCCGGGCGGGGGGGTGTGCTCGGCCGAGGACGCCGACTCCGAGGGCGAGGAGGGCCGCTTCTACGTATGGCGGCCGGAGGAGCTGTCGGATGTACTGGGGCGTTCGCTGGCGGCTCGGGCCATGGAGTGGTACGGAGTCACCCAGGCCGGGAACTTCGAGGGAGCCAACATCTTGCACCGCCCGGTACGGGGGGACCTGGTGCGCCCGCCCGACGTGGAGCAGGCCAGGGCGGCGCTGTTGGCGGTACGTTCCCGGCGGGTTCGCCCAGGCCTGGACGACAAGGTGCTGACCGAGTGGAACGCCATGTGGTGCTCCACCCTGGCCGAGGCGGCCGGGGCCACCGGGCGGGCGGACTGGTGGTCCTCGGCGGTAGGGGTGGCCGAGTTCTTGTGCTCGGCCCTGCGCCGGGAGGACGACGGCCGGTGGCTTCGCTCCTGGCAGGGGGGGCGGGCCCGCCAATTGGCCTACGCGGCCGACTACGCCTGGTTGGTGGACGCCTTCACCCGACTGGGGGAATTGCGTGGCCAGGCCCGGTGGACCCAGCTGGCCCGCGAGACGGCTGACGCCCTGCTGGAGCTGTTCTGGGATCCCGACGAGGGTGGGCTGTTCACCACCGGCAAGGACGCCGAGCGACTCATCGTGCGGGCCAAGGACACCATCGATGGGGCCACCCCTTCAGCCAACTCGGTGGCGGCGATGGCCCTCGGGCGCCTGGGGGCGCTCACCGGTGAGGATCGGTACACCGAGGCGGCGTGGTCCATCCTGGAACTCCTGGCCGGGCGGGCAGCTGGCTCCCCCACCGCCTTCACCAACCTCCTGGCAGCGGCCGACCTCCTCAGTGGGGGAATCACCGAGGTGGCGGTGGTGGGCGACCGGCCTGACCTGGTGGCGGCGGTGGCCGCGGGGTACCGCCCGGCGGTCGTGCGGGCCTGGGGAGAGCCCTACCCGTCACCGTTGTGGGAGGGCCGAGAGGCGGGCCGGGCCTACGTGTGCCGGAACTATGCCTGCCTGGAGCCAGTGGACACGGTGGACGCCCTGGTGGCTCAGCTGGGCTGAGGCTGCAGCGTCAATCGCTCGATGGGCTGGCCAGTTATCTCGGCGATGACCTCGAAGTCCTTGTCGAGATGGAGCACAGTGAGCCCGGACAATTCAGCAGTGGCAGCGATGAGGAGGTCAGGGATCGAGGGTGCACGGTGCTGGCCGCGGTCCGCAAGCGAGGCCACCACCTCGATAGCACGGTCCTCGATGACGGGAGTCAGGTACTCGACCGGCATAGACGAGATCGGAGGACCGCTCACGCCGGCCCGGAGATCACTGGCCGTGCGGGCGGAGTACGCAACTTCCAGCCGCGTAATGGTGGTGATCCGCACGAGACCTCGATTGACCCGGGTCGCCCATTGCTCTGCCTGGTCGCTTACTCCCAGACGGACAAGAGCCGACTTGTCGATCAGCCAGAGTGTGGAACCCACCTGATCTCAGGATACTGGTCCGACGATCAGGACCACGCCCGCGTCATGACTTCTGCCTTGGTCAAATCGGCGAACAATGTCGCGAAACGCTGAAGATCAGGTACACCGACTGGCGAAGCACCATGCTGGGCGTCTTGGCGAAGCCGCCGACGCAGGTACTCGTTACGAGACAGGCCAAGGCTGGCAGCGCGAGCTTCGATCACGGCGACGACCTCCTCGGGAACGTCACGGATGAGAATGTCCGACAATGGTCCACCTCCTCATGATATCTGCAGATATCACTGCCAGTAGTGGCCGGTTCACCGTCAGCAGCCAGTGGCGACTCGCAGAGCCTGGCACACCGCATGCACCTTGGCTGGTCCGAGTGTGGTGATGTGCTCGGTGCAGAGGCTGGGACGGATCAGTGAGAGGTTGTCGAGGCTCAACACGCAGGGTGTCGGCATGCCATCGTCCTCGTCCAAGGCGACTTCGGTGGGTATGCCACGCACCGTTCGGGTGGCAGGCACAGCCAGTACCTGTGTCAGCATCGGTACCAGACCGGTCCTGCTCAGGAGAAGGAACGGCCTGCGCCCAGCGGCGGGATGCTCGTACCACCACACCTCGCCCCGAGCTACCACGGTCCAACCCCTGACCGGTGCTCTTCTTCATCCAGACGAGCCAGTGCTTCAGCCGTCGCCTGGTCGCCCAACCCCGCCATCGATGCCCAAGTGTCGGGCTCGGCCTGAGGAGTTTTCTCATACGCTCTGACCAGTTGAGCAGTGACCAGCGAGTGGCCCTCCTCGGCCAGGTAGCGCTCCAGTGCCTCTCTGATGATCGCCGAACGGGACATGCCCCGACCGGCGGCCGCATCATCGAGCAGATGAACCAAGCTGTCGGTGAGTTGCACCATCGTTTGGGTCCGAGCCACAGCCCTATGATAGGCCAACTGCTTGAGGGCCGTGAAGTCAGCGGCCGGCGAGCACGGTGTCGAGGTGGGTCTCCAGCTCGTCCAGGGCGACGGCCGGGTCGTCGGCCGCCAGCCAGGTGATCCGGGGGTCCCGGCCAAACCAGGCTCTCTGGCGGCGGGCCAGGCGCCGGGCGCGCTGGCGGGTCTCATCCACTGCCTGGGCAAGGGGCAATCCCGTTTCTACGTGGGCCAGCAGCTCTCGGTAGCCCACGGCCTGGCGGGCGGTGCGGGACAGTCCGGCGGGCCGAGCCGCCATCCGGCGCACCTCGTCGACGAACCCGGCCGCCAACTGGGCGTCCAGCCGGGAGTCGATGCGCTGGGCCAGGACCGGTCCGGGCACGCTCAGTCCCACCAGGGCGAACCGGCTGGGCGGGTAGGCCCCCAGGCCGGGACCGAACGAGGAGAAGGGGCGGCCGCTGCCCAGCGTCACCTCCAGAGCCCTCACCACCCGGCGGCGGTTGGTCGGCTCCATGCGGGCCGCGGCCGCTGGGTCGAGATCGGCCAGGCGGGCGTGCAGGGCGGCGACGGCACCTACCCCGGCGTCGGCTGCCCCGGCGTCGGCTGCCCCGGCGACGGCTGCCCCGGCGTCGGCTGCCCCGGCGTCGGCTGCAGCGGCGTCGGCTGCAGCGGCGTCGGCTGCAGCGGCGTCGGCTGGCGCACCGGTCCCTCCGGCAGCCGCTGCTGTCTGCCACCCTGCAATCTCGGCATTGAGGGCGGCGGCCACCTCGGGCCAGCGGCCGGGCAGTTGCAGGTCGTCCACCACTGCCTGCAGGTACAGGCCGGTCCCCCCCACCAGCAGGGCGACCTTGTCCCGCCCTTCGATGCCCTTGATGGCCTCGGTGGCGGCCGCCCGGAAGCGGCTCACCGAGAAGTCCTCCGACGGGTCGGCCAGGTCAACGAGGTGGTAGGCGACGCCGGCCCGTTCGGCCAGGGTGGGCTTGGCCGTGCCCACGTCCATCCCCAGGTACACGGCCATGGAGTCCACCGAGACCAGCTCCACCGTCTCCGGCCGGCGGCGAGCCAGGGCCAGGGCCAGGGCCGTCTTGCCCGAGGCGGTGGGGCCGACCAGAGCCAGGTGCCCGGGGGGGTTGGCTTTCGCCGGGCAGGCACGGCCGGAGTGGGCGGTGGCGGGCGGGTGGGAAAGGCCCATATTGCGAGAGAAACTACCGTGCGACCGGTGGGCGTCCTGGGTGTGCGACCATGGCGGGATGGGTGAGTCAAACCTGGTGCTCAAGCCGGGTACCTCCTGGCACGAGACGTACCATCGGGCCCGGGCGGTGGCGCCCGAGGCCTTCGACGAGGACCGGATGCGCAACCTGTGGGGCGGCCAGTGGCGCCGGGTGGGCGAGCCGTCGCAGACCACCTCCTGCGTGGACGGGTCGCCCATGGCCGGGCCGCCCATGCTGGAGCCCGAGCAGGCGGCTCAGGCGCTGGCGGCCTCGGTGGTCGATCACCAGGAGTGGCGGTCGGTACCGCTGGAGGAGCGCCGGCGGCGGGTGCGAGCCTGCGTCGAGGACCTGGAGGCCAACCGGGAGCTGCTGGCCCTGCTGTTGGTGTGGGAGATCGGCAAGCCGTGGCGCCAGGCGCTGACGTCGGTGGACCGCACCGTGTCCGGCGTGGCCTGGTACTGCGAGGAGATAGAGCCCATGTTGGAGGGGCGGCGGCCCCTGGAAGGGCCGGTCTCCAACATCGCCTCGTGGAACTACCCGCTGTCGGTGCTGGTTCACGCCATGCTCGTGCAGATGCTGGCGGGCAATGCGGTGATCGCCAAGGCGCCCACCGACGGCGGGGTGTGCGCCCTGTCGCTGTGCGCCGCCCTGGCCCTGCGGGCCGGCCTGCCGGTCACGGTGGTGAGCGGAGCCGGGGCCAACCTCTCGCCGGTGCTGGTGCGCTCGCCGGCCATCGGCTGCCTGGCCTTCGTGGGCGGCCGTGACACCGGGGGCCAGATCGCCTCGGAGCTGGTCCAGACGGACAAGCGCCACATGCTCGAGCAGGAGGGGCTCAACTGCTGGGGGGTATGGGACTTCTCGGACTGGGAGACGCTGGCCGGTCACATCCGCTCGGGCTTCGCCTACGCCAAGCAGCGTTGCACGGCCTACCCGCGCTACGTGGTCCAGCGCTCGCTTTTCGACAAGTTCCTGGCCATGTACCTGCCGGTGCTGGGCTCGCTGCGATTCGGGCACCCGCTGGCAGTGGCAGATGGGGGGGACGAACCGCCGGACCTGGACTTTGGGCCGGTGATCAACTCGGCCAAGGCGACCGACCTGGAGGCCAAGGTCTGCGATGCCATCGACCGAGGTGGAGTGCCGCTGTACCGGGGGACACTGGACGACGGCGACTTCGTGGCCGATCAGGACCGGTCGGCTTACATGGCACCGGTGGCCCTCCTGGACCCGCCCCGGGCCTCGACCCTGCACCACGCCGAGCCCTTCGGACCGGTCGACACGGTGGTGCTGGCCGACACCGAGGCCGAGCTGCTGGCGGCCATGAACGCCTCCAACGGGGCCCTGGTGGCCTCCCTGGCCTGCGACGACACCGATCAGGCGGCCAAGCTGGCCACCGAACTGCTGGCCTTCAAGGTGGGGATCAACAAGCCCCGCTCCCGAGGTGACCGGGAGGAGGCGTTCGGGGGACGGGGAGCGTCGTGGAAGGGGGCCTTCGTGGGGGGGGAGCACCTCGTGCATGCGGTCACGGTGGGTCCGGCGGATGAGCAACTCTTTGGCAACTTCCCCGACTACCAGAGCTACCCGCCGACGTAGGCCAGTGGGTGCGGGTCGGGGTGGAGCGGGGGCGGCGGGGGCGGGGGCGGCGGCGGCCAACCTGCTTCCCTGTGACGGCGAGGCCTGGCTGGACGAGGCCTTTCTCGACCCTGATCTCGCCGACCGATTCCTGGCCGCCCTGACCACGGAGCTTGACTGGCGCCAGGAAACCGCCCATCTGTTCGGTCGGTACATCCCGCTCCCCCGGCTCACGGCCTGGTACGGGGACGTGGGCTACCGCTATTCCGGCGTCACCCACCCTCCTGCTCCGTGGCCCGCTGCGCTCGACGAGCTTCGCCATCGGGTGAGCCAGGTGGTCCCTCTTCCCAACTCGGCCCTGGCCAACCTCTACCGGGACGGGCGCGACAGCGTCTCCTGGCATGCCGATGACGAACCCGAATTCGGGCCGCAACCGGTCATCGCCTCGGTCAGCCTGGGTGCCTCCCGGCGCTTCGTCCTGCGGCACCGCCGGAATGGCGAGAGGATTACGGTCGAGCTGCCCCACGGCAGCCTGCTGGTCATGACCGGCGCCTGCCAGCATTGCTGGCAACATGCCATTCCCAAGTCGTCGGCGGCCCGGGGGACGAGGATCAACCTGACTTTTCGGCGGATCGTCGCCGCCGGAGAGCTACCTGACCAGCACGAGTAGATACCGGCGCATCCTGTCACCGGCAACAGCTGCCCGGCTCAACCCTCGCCGCCTGGCTGTCCGGTGATGGCCGAGGGATCGGTGAGGACGTGGGCGTCCTGGAGGGTCACCACCATCTTGGGGTGGCTGCGCTGATGGTCCACCTCGCTCCTGACCGCGGTCCCCATGGCGAAGAATTCGATCACGTGACTGCCCCAGACGTGGGACAGCTCGCTCACCTGGACACCCACCACCCCGGCGGCTCCATGGCGCGCCGCCTCCTCCTGCAGCCGGGCCATGGCCAACTCCCGGGACTCGTAGAGGGCCTCGGTGTAGGTGACCATCTCTGCGCTCTGGGTCTGGGATCCCGCCCATTTGGAAAAGCCCTGTCGCCCGACGTGGTAGACGCATGTCCCCATCACCAGGCCGAGCGGCCGGTACCCGGCCCGCTGGAGTAGATAGAGGTCCTGGCCGCTCAGATCGCTGGTGAAGAACGGATCCTGCGCCCGACCTCGAGCCGCGGCGGTGTCGGCAATCGCCGTTCCCAGGGCCACAAACTGCGCCAGATGGGCTTGGCCCTCGAACCGCTCCACCCGCAGCCGGACGCCCGCCACACCGTCTCCCCCGACCTGTCGACCGGCGTCTACCAGGCGGCCCATGGCCAGCTCCCGGGCCTGGTACATGGCCGCCGAGAGCTCCTTGACCTCGGCATTGACCGCCCATCGGCGCCCCACCAGCCCGACGTGGAAAACCGAGGCCCCCGACACCAAACCGCGCAGCTCAAAGCCGGCCTCGCCCACCAGGAGCGCCTCGTCCACGCTCAGGTTGGAGGAGAAGGCCGCCTGGTGGCGCACTGGCAAACCCTTGTCCGTTGACCGCCGGACCTCCGCGGGGTGGTAGGCGGCAGCCAGGCAGGCGATGGCGGCGTCGGCCTCAGCGAACCGACTGCCACTGCCCGAGTTGGCGGGCGTCGGGCGGGGGCCGGCGGGCGGTGGGCTGGCGGCCACCGGGCGGGGGCCGGCGGACGGTGTGCTGGCGGGCACCGGACTGGCGGGCGTTGTCTCGGTCATCGGTCGGTCAGGCGCATGATGGTCAGTGGAGGATCAGGCATCGACGCCCGACGGAACTGGCGCACCGCGGTGCCAATGGCTCGCATGTCGGCCACCTTGGCCTCCCTCCCCCCCGCCTCCCGGATGGAGAGGTCCGCCTCCACGCCGACCACTCCCTCGCCCAGGTGCCCGGCCGCCTCCTCGAGACGGTGAACGGCAATCTCGCGGCAGCGCTCCACCGCGTCGCTGTACTGCTCCACCTCCCAGTTGTTCCAAGAGTTGAGGATCTGGCGGGTGCCGCATCCATCGTCCGCCTCCACCGCCGCCACTCCCATCACCAGCCCGGCGGCGATCCACCCGGTGGAGATCAACTTGGCAAAGTCCTGCCCGGACAGGTGCGATGTGAACGGCACCTCCAACGGAGGCACCCCGGGACGGCGAACAGCGGTGCCCAGGACGGTCACCTCCACCACCTGACTCATGCCCTGCACCGCCCGGAGAGTGACCCTGACACCCACTACTCCGTGGGCGTGGATGGCCTGGGCCTCGGAGACAAGGCGCGAAAGGGCGAGCCCGAAGGCCTCCTCCATGCCCCGCTCGTACTGGGTGTGCTCCCAGTTCTGGCCCCACTCGTGACCCTCCACCATGTAGCTGTAGCCATGAGGGCAGGGATAGGAACGGTAGTAGCCGCTCCTGCCCCACACCCCAAAGCCCAGGGCGCCCCATTGCGAGCCCAGGTGGTAGATCGAGCTGCCCAGCACCAGCCCGGCCGGCTCGAAGCCGACGCCGCGCACGGCAACCAGCTCGGCCGAGCTCAGGTCACTGGTCCAGCTCCCGACCCTGTCGCTCTCGGCCAGCCGGACCTGAGCCGCCTCCGGCATGCCCTCCGGACCACCTGATGGACGGCCCAGACCCTCCGGGCCGCCTCCCGGGCGGTCCACACCAGCGCCCTCCTGCTCGGGAGACATCAGCGGTCCAGAGAGATGACCATTTGAGGTTGGGCAATGACGTGGTCTCGTCGCAGGGGGCGCACGGCCGTACCCACGGCCAGGAACTCGATCACGTGGCTGCCCCAAAAGTGGGACTTCTCGATCAGCTGGACCCCGACGATCCCTTCGGCGTCAAGTGCCTCGGCCTCGGACTGCATTCGTTCCATGGCCAGCTCCCTGGCCTCGTAGAGGGCCTGGGTGAAGTTGGCCATCTCGGTGTTCTGCCCGACGGTCCCGATGGCCTGGCCTACCCCTTGATGGGCAACGTGGTAGACGCAAGTCCCCATCACCAGGCCCAAGGGCGCATAGCCAGCCTGGACCAGGGTCCAGAAGTCCTGGCCCGACAGATCACTGGTGAATGGCTTGGCCAACTTGGTTCGCCAGTTCCCACCCGGCTCAGATGCCGACACTGCGGTACCGATGGCGATGAACTCGGCCGAGTGCTTGCCCCAGTCATAGAAGTTGATGTCGAGGCGGACACCGACGATGCCGTCGGCGCTCAGCACGTCGGCCTCGGCTTCCATGCGGGACATGGCCAGCTCCCTGGCGGTGTACATGGCCTGGGAGAGCGTCTCCAGCTCCTGATTCTTGGACCACGACTTGCGCTGAAGACCTATGTGGTAGATCGAACTTCCGAATACCAGGCCCCTCGGGTCGAAGCCGGCTTCCTTCACCAACAGGAACTCATTGACCGACAAGTCACTGGTGAACAGGGCGGGACGGCCATCGGTCGACTCCAGCTCCGCCAGGCGGCGGAGCGCATCGGGAGGCAGACCCACCGAAGCGGCATCGATCTGAGTCACTCGCGAATCTCCTTCAGTGGCAACTGAGACTTCAGCTTACTGGGGCTTGTCCCGCAGTTCGTGGGCGAGGCCGGCCGCGTCCTCATGTCCGGAGAACGACTCGGCGTCTTCGCTGCGACCTGGGGGGGCAGCCTCAGCCTTCTCGTAGTCACCGCTCGTGACGACGCTGCCCTCTGCACTGCCGGTCTCCAAGGTGACCCCTTTCCCGCAATGGGGACAGGCCACAGTGCCGCTCAGGAGGTTGTCGGCGTGCTGGCCGACCTCACTGGGCACCGCCTCGCCACAACTGGGACACCTCTGCTCAGCCATCACCGACCACCTCCGGTCTCTCTCCTGCCCATCCGACGGGGGCGCAAACCAGCCACGACAACTCTGGTCCGAATAATGGCTGCTATAGCAACCACAATTCGGACCAGAGTTTACTCGAGCAGTTACGATCCGACTTGTGTGGCCCCCCAGCTCTCCGGCTGAGCTTGGCTCGGTGCTACGAGAGCAGTCCTACCTGGCCGACCGCGGCCTGTCGACCGCCATGTTCCTCTCCCTTTCCTTGCACCGGCCCCTGCTGTTGGAAGGTGAGGCGGGGGTGGGCAAGACCGAGGCAGCCAAGGCCCTGGCCACGGCCGCCGGTGCGGAGCTGATCCGCCTGCAGTGCTATGAGGGCATCGACGCCAGTCAGGCGCTGTACGAATGGGACTACGCCCGCCAATTGCTGCACATCCGAGCGCTGTCGGAACGGGCGGCGGCTGACGACCGGGCGGTGGAAGAGCTCTTCGGTCCTCGCTGGCCGCCCTCGAGGCCGTGACCACGGAGTCCGAGGCCGTGACCGCGAGGCCCGAGGCCGTGACCGCGAGGCCCGAGCCAGCCGGGCCGCTCCAGCGGCGCCGGCAACGCAGTGGCAGCTGCGCCGCGGTGATGCTGCTACTGGGCGACATGCCGGGCGTGAACGCCCAAGTTATCGACGCGGTCCGGATGGACTGGGAGCAGCACCGGTCATGGATATCGGTCACCAGCTACCGGGGCCAGCTGGGTCACCCGTTCGTGTTCTCGGCTGAGGCCTTCTCCACCTTGCGAGGGCTCCACGGTGACAAAGCGGTCTGGAAGGTGATCCAGGTCGAGCCCGATCGCGTCCGCCGAGTCCCCATCGACCGCCCGCTGCCGATCGACGTGGACACCTGGGAGGACTACGCAGCCGCCGGCGCCGCCCTGGGAGTGGGCGTGGTGGTCCGGCCCGCCTGACTCCTTTTTGGAGTAGTGGGGCCGCCGGGGGGGTGCCTGCTCGACCACCCTGTCGTCACCGGTATCTATCCTGCCGTCACCGGTATACGCGTACGGCGCCTGTCCGGCCGGGGCCCGTCGAGCAACTCCACCAGCTCACCCACCAGGTGGTGGGCAGCCGCCTCGGTGATGCGCACCTGGGCCAGGGTGCCGGCGGTGAAGTCCCGCTCCGGACGCGGGAAGTGAACCAGCTTGTGCTGGCGGGTGCGCCCGGTCAGGCGGCTCGGATCGCGCTTGCTGGGGCCCTCGATCATGATCTCCTCGACCCGGCCCACCCGAGCCCGGTGCTTGGCCAGGGCGGACCGGTTGACCACTACCTCCAGGCGTGCAAAGCGCTCCCTCACCACGCCGTCGGCCACGAACTGATCACCCATCTCGGCTGCTCGGGTGCCCGGCCGAGGAGAGAACACGAAGGTGTAGGCGCCGTCATACTGGGCCTCCGCCACCACCTCCAAGGTGGCCTGGAAGTCGGCCTCGCTCTCGCCCGGGAAGCCGACGATGATGTCGGTGGTGACGGCCAGGTCGCCGATGGCAGCCCGGGCCGCGGCCAGCTTGTCGAGGTAGCGCTGGGCGGTATAGCCCCGTCGCATGGCGGCCAGGGTCCGGTCGCTGCCGGCCTGGAGGGGTAGGTGAAGGTGCTCGCACACTGCCGACGTCTCGGCCATGGCCGCCATGACGTCGGGGCGCAGGTCCTTGGGGTGAGGACTGGTGAAGCGGACCCGGCTGATGCCCGGCACCGATCCCACCGCCCGCAACAGATCGGCGAACAGGGCCCGCGCCCGTGGCCTGGCCTCGGCTGCCCAGGCGGGTCCCACCCGGTAGGCGGCATCGGGCGCCCCTCCGGGTGCGACAGCGCCGGGCGGCCCGGGCGGGCCGGCAGCCGGCGAGACAGCGGACGGCCCGGGCAGGGCGATAGGCGGCGACCCGGCCAGGACGCTGGCCCGCAGGGGGGTGGTCAGGTCCCGGCCGTAGGAGTTGACGTTCTGACCCAGCAGGGTGACCTCGGCCGTGCCGGCCGCCGCCAGCGCCTCCACCTCGGCCACCACCTGACCAAAGGGCCGGCTGGCCTCGGCCCCCCGAACTGCGGGGACGATGCAAAAGGCGCAATTGTTGTCGCAGCCCACCTGGATGGTGACCCAGGCGGCGTGGGCCAAATTGCGCCGCACCGGCAGAGCAGAGGTGAAGGCTCCCTCGTCCAGCGGTGCCTGGTCGAGGATCTCCATGACCGGGCCCTCCTGCTGAGCCCGGTGCAACAGCTGGACCACATGGTCCAGGTTGTGGGTGCCGAACACCGCGTCCACGTGGCCGGCTCGGGCTTGGATCAGCTCCTTGTCCTTTTGCGCTAGGCAGCCGCCCACCGCAATCTGAAGCCCGGGTCGGCGACCTTGGAGGGCCTTGAGGTGTCCCAGGTGGCCGTACAGCTTGTTGTCGGCGTTCTCCCGGATGCAACAGGTATTGAGCACCACCACGTCAGCCTGCTCGAGGTCCTCGGTGGCCTCCATCCCATCGGCCACCAGCAGACCGGCCAGGCGCTCCGAGTCGTGCTCGTTCATCTGGCAGCCAAAGGTACGAACCACGAATTTTCGGGGCACCGGGCCAGGATACCGGCGGTGTGCTCGTTGCCCCGGCGGAGCAGCGCGGCGCTCAGGCAGCCGGCACCGGCAGGGCGGAGGTGTCGACGTCGCCCGCCTTGAAGTTGAAGGCGAACACGCTGACCACCAGGGCAATCACCGCGAAGGCCACCGAGACCCCCAGGGCGGTGGAGATGCCGTGGGCCAGGGCCAGGCTCTGGTAGTGAGCAGGCAGTTGGTGGGTGGTGGCCAGGTGATGGCGGGCCGCCGGGCTGCCGTGGGCCATCACCTGGCCTATCTGATGGGTGACCGCGTTCTTGCTGGCCGTGCCGAACACTGTGACCAGTATCGAAAGACCCAGCGAGCCGCCCACCTGCTGCATCACGTTCAAGAGCCCGGAAGCGGCGCCTGACTCACGCTCCTCCACGCCGGACACCGCGGTGAGGGTAAGGGGCACGAACAGGCAGCCCATCCCGGCGGCAAACACCATGATGGGACCGAGCAGGCCGTCTACATAGCCGCTGCTGGCCGAGATCCGCGACAGCCAGGCCAGTCCGGCCAGGGCAAGTATCGCACCCAGCACCATGAAGGGCTTGGGGCCCCTCTTGCCTAACTGCTTGGCCGTCACCGAGGCCACCACCACGATCACCGCGCTCACCGGCAGGAAGGCGAAGCCAGCGCGCAGGGGGCTGTAGTGGAGAATCTCCTGGACGAAGAGAGTGAGGAAGAAGAACATGCTGAACAAGGCAGCGGCCAGGGAGAGCATCACCACGTAGGTGCTGGCTCGGTTGCGATTCTTGAACATGGCCAGGGGGGTGATGGGCGCCTTGGTCGAGGTCTCGATGACCAGGAAGGCTCCCAGCAGGGCGAGGGACGCCACGAACGCGGCGATGGTGAGGGGATCGTGCCACCCATCCTGAGCCGCCCGGATGAAGCCATAGACCAGTCCGGTCATGCCAGCGGTGGAGGTGATTGCACCGCTCAGGTCGAACTGGCCCGGCCGACGCTCCGACTCGTTGATGAACAGCGGGGCGGCCACTGCGATGAGCACGCCAATGGGCACGTTGACGAACAGGACCCAGCGCCACGACAGCCACGAGGTGAGCATGCCCCCGGCCAACAGCCCGATGGCCGCTCCTGAGCCCGACACCGCCGCGAAGATCCCGAAGGCCTTGTTGCGTTCCGGGCCCTCGGGGAAGTTGGTGGCGATCAGGGCCAGGGCGGTGGGCGAGGCGATGGCGCCACCGACACCCTGCAGCGCCCGGGTGGCCAAGAGCCAGCCCGACGAGAGGGCGAAGCCGCCGGCCAGGGAGGCAACGGCGAACAGGGCGATCCCAAAGACGAAGACCCGCCGCCGCCCCAGGATGTCACCGGCCCGGGCGCCCAGGAGTAGCAGGCCCCCGAAGGTCAGGGTGTAAGCGTTGAGCACCCACGACAGGCCGGTGGTGGAGAACTTGAGGGCGCTTTGGATGTGGGGCAGGGCGATGTTCACGATGGTGGCGTCGAGCACCACCATGAGCTGAGCGCCGGCGATCACCGCCAGCGCCAGGCCCGGGTGCTGGCCCCGGGCGAGCCGAGCCCGTCTTAGAGGGAGCCGCTATAGAGGGTGCTGGCATCATTGCCAGGCTCCTTTCGTCGGTACTGCTGTGGATCTGGTCGGTATTGGGACCCACCCGGGTCCGAGAACTCATCGGCCATACTCTTCCAGCCCGTCGGCCTGCCACCAAGTCATTTATCGGGCTCTGCCAATGGCGCCCGCTGGTAGTCTCGCCACCAGGGTGAGCGTCCTTCGAGAGGCGCTCTAGAGGAGTGATTTCATGACTCGGGATTCGTGACTCGGACCGAACTGGTTGACGCTCTCCTGGCTGCGCACCCGCAGGCCGGTGACGCCGTGTACGTCGAGCGGCGGGGAGAAGACTACTCCTGGCGGCAATGCGGGGCGGCCGACGGCTTCGGTTCGCCGAACCCCTCCGACGCCATGCCGGACGTGTGGATTTACAGCACCGGCACCTGGCCCCAGGGTGACGTCCAGCGGGTGACCGCCTACGTCGAGGATCTGCTGGCCGAGATGGAGTCGATGGCCGGGGGCCCCGACCGCTGTCGCTGGGATGCCAACGATCCCTGGCCGCACCTGCACTGACCGAGACCAGCCCGCACCTGGGGTGGTGGCCGCTCACGAGTACCACTCGGTAATGCCTGCCCACAAACCAGGTGGTCGCACGGTCCTGGCATACCTCGAACCCGCTGCGCCGGTCAGTCGGGCAGGGTGATGGGTAGGTCATCGTCCTTGCCCTTACCCAGAGGGACGTCGGCGGTTGCCCCGGAGCCCAGGCCGACCTGTTGGCGGATGCGCTCGTTGACCTCGATCATCACCTCGGTGTGCTCCCGGAGGAACTGCTTGGCGTTCTCCCTGCCCTGTCCCAGCTGCTCGCCCTCGTAGGTGTACCAGGCGCCGGACTTCTTGATGATGCCCAGATCGGTCCCCACGTCGAGCAACGACCCCTCCCGGCTGATGCCCTTGCCGTACATGATGTCAAACTCACAGGTTTTGAATGGGCTGGCGCAATTCGAGACCACCACGTCCTCGGCAACGAAAGTATGCAGATCTTCCACCTCGATGTCATAGGTCGGCCGCCATTGCTGGGGCTGGATGGCGACGATCCGGTCATACCAGACATCCTCGTTGAGCACCTCCTCCAGGAACTGGCTCTCCAGGGCATCCGCCAGGCGCGTCACCCTGTCCCGCCGCAGCCGACTGACCCCCAGCACCTGCTTGAGCCCACCCCGGGGATCACCGGCTCCATCATCGATGAGCCGGGCCGCCACCTCAGCTGTCACACCCAATCCCCGTAGGTGGGCCAGCACCGGCTCGGTCTGAGCGGCCGCAAGATAGCCTCGCTGCGACCCCCGGTGACGACGCAGCGCCGGGTCGGCCAGGGCTGAGATCAGGACCTGGCCGCGAGGGCCCCACGTGGGCAGCGCCTCGGCGAAACGGGCCACGTTGTCGATACCACTGACCCGGACCTCCCAGCAGGGCAGCTTTCCCTGGATGCGCCGACCACCAATGATGCTGGGGCGGCTGGCCCTGGGATCCCATGATCTCATCGAGCTGCCGACGCCCCATCGCAGGAGCAGCCAGTGCAGCTGGTGAGCCAGCTGCTCGGATGTCGTGCAATAGCCGACCCGGAGCCCACCGGTTTGCTCCCGGCTCACCCAGCCATCGGTCTCCCAGATGCCGAACAGCAAGTTGGCCAGTACCTCAGCGGAGACCTCGGGCGCGAAGAAGGGTGCGGGGATTCGCTTGGTGGGGGCCAGACATCCCCAGATACCAGCCCAGCGAGCCAACTCGAGGAGCTCGTTGCGCTCCCCCGGTCGATGGGAGTAGCAGGTCGAAATCCCCTTGGGATGAACGTCACAGCCCAGGCTGGCGGCAATGGTGGAAGCATCTTGCTGAAGAGGCTCCTCCACATTGGTGAACTGGATCGGCGTCTTGCCGCCCACGTAGCCGTCCCCGATCAAGTACCCGAGCATCCGGGCGTGGGCAGGGGAAACGGGCTCATCGTTCCCGAAGCCGCCCGCCCGTCGGGGCCTGGCCACCCGGTCGCCGACCGCCAGCTCGCCCACCTTGCGCCAGCCTCGGTCGGTCAGGATGGGATGGGTGGGGGTTGCCCACAGGACCGTCTTGTCCCGTAGCGTAAGGCCCACCACCTCCTGGTGACCCTGATCCATTCGGTTCACTATGCGCCGGGCATGAAGATTGCCCAGCTTGTCGGCGGCCATGACCGACGTCGCCTCACCACCTTCGACGATGTCCTCGATGCGATGGGACAACCCGCTCACCGGATCGAACACCCGCGTCCCGGCGGCCAGGCACTTGTTCTTGGCCACCTTGACCCGGGTGCGGTTGCCGATGATCTCCACCCCGTCCTTGATCGACTCCACCCGGCGGATGTCGAGTCGGACCGACGAGTAGAACTTGAGCGCCCGTCCCCCGGGGGTCACCTCTGGTGAGTTGTGCACCACCACCCCGTCGGCCAGGTAGTTGTGGCTGCCTTCCACCTCGATGTCGAAGCGATGCATACTGCGCGTCACCGGCTTGACGTGGATGTCGGTGATGGGCAGGGCCATGAGCTCATAGCGCATGGGGGTGAAGACTGGCTCCACCCCGAAAAGACCTCGATACCTCGCCAAGAGCTTGTACTCCATACTGGGATGGATGAACGGGGCGATGAGAGCATGCAGCCTGGCCGTCTCGCCTTTGGCGAATGTGAGCACGGCCACCTGCCGGGCCCCCCGCGCCCGCAATTTCGGTGTGATGCCCCAAGTATCCACCAGGTACGCCACCAGTCGTTCCCTGGTGGCTGGCTCCATTGCCTCCACACAGATCTCCGAACGACCACTGCCACCCTGTGTCCGTGACTGATACCCCTCTGTCCTCAGGGCGAAGCTCCCGTCGTCCATGTACCAGATGGCCAAGGAGAGGGGGGTCAGCAGCTTGAGATACTCATCGCTCAGGACCTTCTTTCCACCCACGTAGACGGCCCGTCGAAGGTCAGCCAGCTCCGGCAGCGGAGGGAGATCGTGGTAGACCGCCCCAGCCGGCGTCACCGAACGGCTGGTACCGATGTTGGCGAACAGCGACGCTTTCCAGTCGCAGTACCCGACCTGCTTGGCCCCGTGGCCAAAGCGGTACCGAGCACCGTGGCCGCTACGACTCGGTGACACCGCCCCATTGCCCATCAGGCCACCCAAGACCGCCTCCCATTGGAACGGGGACAGCCGGTGAGGCACTGCCTCCAAGACCCGATCGCCGACGGCCAGCTCCCCTGCCTCCCGCCACCCCGAGGGAGTGCTTATCTGGTGGTTGGGTGTGCAGGCCAGCTGAGCCTTCCCGTTGCCCATGGGCCGAGCCACGGTGATCTGCAAGAATTGCTCGGCCCTGCCATTGTCGAACCAGTTGACCACCCGCCTGGGCACAACCTCGCCGAGCTCCGGGTCGTAGGACAGCACCTCCACGGGCAGGCGCTGGTTGACGATCTTGCCGATCTTCTCCTGGGTACCGTCGGCCAGAGTGACCCGAGTGCCGTAGGAGAGGCACCCGTAGATCACTCCTATCTTCTCCCGTAGCTGGTTGATGAAGATGGCGATGGTGTCGGACTTGTTGAGGGTGGCCGTGAGCTTGCGCAGGGCCTGGGACATGAGGCGGGCCTGGAGCCCGACGTGGCTGTCACCCATCTCGCCCTCGATCTCGGCTCGGGGGGTGAGGGCAGCCACCGAGTCGATGACCAGTATGTCAAGGGCGCCCGAGCGAATGAGCATGTCGGCGATCTCCAGGGCCTGCTCGCCGGTATCGGGCTGGGAGATGAGCAGCTCGTCCACGTCGACCCCGATGGCCCTGGCGTAGACCGGGTCCATGGCGTGCTCGGCGTCGATGTAGGCGCAGATTCCCCCGTTGCGCTGGGCCTCGGCCACCACGTGCATGGCCAGGGTGGACTTGCCGGAGGACTCGGGACCGTATATCTCCACCACCCGACCCCGGGGCAGGCCGCCCACTCCGAGGGCCAAGTCCAGGGCCATGGCCCCGGTCGGGATGGACTCGATGTTCATGTGGGCACCCTCGCCCATCTTCATGATCGAGCCCTTGCCGAACTGCTTCTCGATCTGGCCAAGCGCCATGTCCAGTGCCTTGTCCCGCTCCACCAGGGTCCCCTCTCGTCGTGGTTGCTGTATCGCCGCCTACCCTACGAAGGGGGTGTGACGGTCACACGGTTGGAACTCCACCAGAGTAGTTGACGAACACCTGTTTGGCAATGACGCCTTGGCGAATATGCTCCCCGAGGCGCCCTCGGCCCTCGGTCACCCAAGCGGGGGTCCTCCCGCATCCACTATGGGATTGCGGAGCACGCCGATGCCCTCGATCTCGACCTCCACGGTGTCGCCCGGGTGGAGGTAGACCGGAGGCGTCCGGGAGAAGCCGACGCCTTCTGGCGTGCCGGTCGAAATGACGTCACCGGGGCGCAGGGTCATGCACCCTGAGGCATAGGAGGCGATCTGGGCGGGGGAGAAGATCAGATCCGCAGTGGAGGCGGCCTGCATCACCTCACCGTTGACGCGCGAGCCGATGGACAGGCTCGGGCATCCGGCCAGCTCGTCAGGGGTCACCACGGCCGGGCCGATTGGCCCCGAGCGGTCGGCATTCTTGCCCAGCGCCCACTGGGTGGTGGCCATCTGGTACCCCCGGGCCGACATGTCATTGAAGCAGGTGTAGCCCAACAGTGCCGCTTGGGCCTCCTCGGTCGAGGCGCCAGACAACGCCGCACCGATCACCACAGCCAGCTCGACCTCCCAGTCGAGACGGCCTTCCCCGATTGGTACCGGGACCGCTTCGCCGTCCGCCACCAGGGTCGAGGCCCAGCGGGCGAACAGGTTCGGCTGAGTGGGCAGCTTGCCACCGACCTCGGCCGCGTGGCGCCGATAGTTGAGGCCGGTGCACAGCACTCGAGCGGTGGCCGGCACCGGAGGCACCTGGCGGACCTCCGCCAGCCGCAGGGTCGGTCCGGCCCGAGCGATCAAAGCCCTGGCCGTCTCCAGGCCCAACTCGATATCGGCGTAGAAGTCGTCCAGCGCCGCCACTGGCGCCAATCGCCCAGGCGTGGCCTCCACAGCCATCATCGGGGTCGTTCCTTCGGCAAAGGCAATGAGGCGCATGAACGCTCCATTCTCGCACCACCCGGTCGAGGGGACGCACCCTCCACCCGGTCCCGGCGAACCGACCTCGCCCAGACAAACCACCGGTCAAGTCTCAGAGGTCTGGGGACTCGGATTACTCCGCTCAGGCACCGGTTGGCACCGGCCGGGACGCCAGGACCTGGTAGCGGGAGCCAGTGCCGCCCAGGGTGCTGGCCACCAGGGCGATCTCGGTGACCGGCCATCGGGCAGACACCGCCGCCCCCGCCAAGAGACGAAGATCGGCCCGGTGCCGTCGCCCACGAGCCCGGGCCAGAGTCAGGTGCCCACTGAACGGCGTCCCGGGCGGGGCTCCCACCTCGGCGGTACCCGCCACCGCTCCCGCCAACCCGTCCAGCCCACCCACCGGCACGTGAAGGACATGACCACCAAAGCAAGCCGTCGCCGGTCTCATCTCGGCCACCGTCCCCGCGATCGAAGCCAGGTCGACCCGGTCGAGCGCAGCCAGTGCGCCGTCCACGTCACCGACCTCGCCGAGGAAGCACAACGTGACGTGCCACTGCTCGGGCGTGGTCCAACGCACCCCCTCGATCCCCGGGCGAGGTAGCTCGGTCAAGACCTCGACCACCTCCGGCGGGGGCCACGCGGCCACGAACAACCGCACGACCCGTCGCCCTAGGAGGGATCGGCGAAACGCGTATTCGCAGGTGAACCGATCCGTCTCAGCGACATCGCCCGGACGCTACCCCAAAATCGGTGCACCCTTACCCCATCGCTCGGCCCTCCTGCATGATCTGGACCTGGCCGGGATCAAAGGTCCGCTCTACGCTAAGGAGGTGGTGGCGGACTGGATGATGTCCGACGGCGAGGCAGAGGCAGTGGTCGAGTGCATGGCCAGTGGTAGCTCGCCCCAAGTCCGCAGAGCCGTGAAGGCGGAGAATGGGCGACCACCGGGCGCCAGCGCCGCCGCCGTTCTGCAAGCAGTCACAGCCACTTGCGGACTGTTGGAGGTGCAGCACGCAGTCGCTGAGCACCCGTCCTGCCCGGTAACGATGCTCGACACGCTCGCCAAGCATCAGCAGCCGTATATTCAAGCGGCTGTCGCTGGCAACCCGTCCTGCACGGCAGAAATCTTGGTATCGCTGATCCAAGGAAGGTGGCTGGTCGTCCGCGATGCGGCCCTGAACAATCCGAACTGCCCCAAGCATCTCAGGGCGATGTTCGGTGCATAGTTCCATGGTGGCTTGTCCCCCCGGCATTGTCCAGGTGCCGAGTCAATGGCGCCGTAACTGCTCAGCCTGTGTCAGCGAGGGCGACCGTCGGCAACCACGCTCCTGAGGTCCAAAGGCCGGTGAGCAGTTCGAGAGGGTTGCGCCCATGCTTGAGCCCGGTCTGCAGGTAGCTGCGGACG
>JAABUJ010000211.1_pt1 | contig 127536 bp, 112 predicted proteins | sample 5559131 | NCBI WGS metagenome assembly JAABUJ01 (sample SAMN10711875, study PRJNA513366) | rock metagenome | isolation source: Antarctica rocks | place: Antarctica: Victoria Land, Mt New Zealand nord | collected 2016-01-07 | reverse complement strand
TCTCGGGGGTCTACGCCAAGAAGGGCCGCCGCGAGTTCGCCAGCATCTTCGCCGAGGGGGTCGAGGAGGTGGTCTTCGGGGCTCACGCCTTCGGCCTCTACCCGCTGAAGTACGCCGCCACCGGCTTCCTCCGGATCAAGGCGGCGGTCCTCCGGCGGATGGTCGAGGAGCTGGACCTCCCCCACTGCAACACCCACTGGGGGCGGGGCGAGTGGCCGTTCTTCCAGCCGTCGGTGGTGCCCCAGGGGGAGGGGCGTCGGCACTACCTGGGCGAGGACTGGGCGTTCAGCGACCGCCTGGCCCGGATCGGCGTGACGCCGATGGCCGACACCTCGATCCGGCTCTGGCACTACGGCCGGTACGCCTTCGGCTGGGAGGACGCGGGGGCCGAGCCGAGGCGGTTCGCCACCTACACCCACCGATTCGGCGGTCGCGACGGCTGATCGCTCCCGAGGACATGCCGGCGATCCGCGCGGCCTGGCCCGGATCGTGTGCTAACCGGCCCCGCGCCGGGGCGATCTTATTCCCGGGGCGACCGATCGCCCGAGGCACCGTCGAGGGGCGGCCGGCCAGGCAGGGCATGTCCAACCCTTGGGTTCGTCCGGGAATTCGCGTGTCCCCTCTTGCGGTTGGGTTCGTCCGGTCGAGGCGGGCTCGGGTTCGTTCCGCCACGATCTCGGGCGGGCCTGGCTCCGCGCGTCGAGGCGGGCTCGGAGCTGGTCCGGAGGCGCGGGAGATGGGTTCGTTTGGTCAGGCCCGCGTGGGGCTGGCCCGGGGGTTGGGGAAACCGATCTCGAAGGGGTCCCGGGTTCGTTCGGTCACGGAGCCTCCGGGACTCCGACCGTCCGCCTGACCGCGAGGCGGCCGGGGCGGTTGCCCTTCTCGCTGGCGGGCGTTCCTGTTACACGAGGGGGCGCGGCCGGATCCTTTCTCCCTCGGACGGGGTCGAGCGTCATGGATGATCCCGACGATTTGCCTTCGGGCGTGCCGGACCTCAGCGTCGTCGTGCCGCTCTATGATGAGGAGCGGGTCGTCGGGCCACTTCACCGCCGGCTCTCCGAGGCTCTGGCGAAGTTGGGGGCTTCTTATGAACTGGTCCTGGTCGACGACGGGAGCCGCGACGCGACGCCCTGGCTGCTCGACGAGATCCAGGCGGGCGACCCGCACGTCTCGGTGATCCACCTGAGCCGGAACTTCGGCCACCAGCCGGCCGTCACCGCCGGGCTCGACCACGCCCGGGGCCGCGCGGTGGTCGTGATGGACGGCGACCTCCAGGACCCGCCCGAGGTGATCCCCCGGCTGGTCGAACGCTGGTCCGAGGGGTTCGACGTCGTTTATGCCGTCCGCCGGAACCGCAAGGAGAGCCCGGTCAAGCGGCTGGGCTACTTCGCCTTCTATCGCCTGCTCAACGCGATCAGCGACCTGGAAATCCCCCTGGACAGCGGCGACTTCTGCCTGATGGACCGGCGGGTCGTCGACGCCATCAACGCTCTGCCCGAGCGGGCCCGGTTCGTCCGGGGGCTCCGGACGTTCGTCGGCTTCCGCCAGGTCGGCGTCGCTTATGACCGCGAGGCCCGGGGGCTCGGCCGGCCCAAGTACACGCTCCGGGCCCTGGTCGGGCTGGCCGTCGACGGGCTGGTGAGCTTCAGCGGCTACCCGCTCCGGCTCCTGACCTACCTCGGGATCGGGACCGCCCTGCTGGCGGCCCTCCTGACGGGGTGGGTCTTCGTCGACGCCTTCGCCCACCAGACGGCCCCCCGGGGCTGGGCCAGCGTGATCGTGGCCGTCCTGTTCATGGGATCCATGCAGATGATCGGCCTGGGAATCGTCGGCGAGTACGTCCGGTTGATCTTCCTCGAAGCCAAGGGGCGGCCGACCTACGTCGTCGCCGAGTACCGACCGCACGCCGGCCCGCCCGCCCCGAAAAGTCGCGCTCAGCGTGCCTTCCACCGCTCGTCGAAGTAGCCGCCCGCCTTCACCTCGTCGACCTCGCCGATCTTGATGACGGCGTGGTCGCCCAGGTGCGGATACAGGAGGGCGTTGGACCCGGCGAACTCCTTCGCCCCGAAGGTCTGGCCGCTGTTGATGACGACGTATCTGAGTCCGTTGAGCGGGTTCGCCGCGATCAGGACCGGCGCATGGCCGCTCGCCGGGAACTCCTCGCCGAGCTTGATCCGCTCCGGGGTCCACTGGATCGGGAGTCCGGGCAGGACCCGGGCAATCAGCCGATTCGAGCCGGGGTCGCCGAACAGGACGAGGTGGTTCTCCTCGATATCCTGAGAAGTGACCTCGCCATCGTTCTTGATCCGGACCTCGCCCCGGAGAAATCGCGACCAGTCGGCGGCGAAGCGGTCGAGCCGGGCGTCGGCCCAGGCCCCGACCTCGGGATGAGTGGGCTTTCCGGTCCCCCGGACGCAGAGGAACGGGCCGGCGAAGGCGTCGTCGATCGGACCCTGGAGCCCCGGGTGCTTCTCGCCCCGGGCGTTCTCCTGGATGGCGAGCGACCCGTCGTGGTCAAGCATCTCCCAGCCCTGATCCAGCTTCCGGAAGTAGACGTCGGGCAGGAGGCCGCCGGCGGCCTCGCGGAGCGGGAACTCCTGGCCGTCGAGCCGGAGGGTCTCGCCGACCTGGCGGGCGATCGCGATCACGACCACGTTCTCGGTCCGGACCGTCGCGACCTCCCCGGTGATCTCGCCTTGGACCGTCGCCCGCCGATAATGCTCGACCAGGCGATGGATCGCGACCCAGCCGGCCTTGTTGTACTTGAGCGTGTAGGTCGCGAACCGGACCTTGCGGGGGTAGGGGTCGGACCCCTTGGCGGCGTGCTCGTCGTGGAAGGCACGGATCAGCCGGGCGCTCTGCTTGTCGACGGCGTGCCCCATCCCTTTGCCGACCACCCGGAGGAAGTCGATCCCCTCGGCCCGGGTAACCAGCCCCTCGGTTTTCATCGGGACGCCGAGCGCGACCAGGGCCTCCAGGATGTTCTTCGACCCCTGAGCCTGGGGGTCCTCCTCGCCGCCGTAGCCGACGATCGGGACATTGAAGGCGTTGCCGGCGACATCGACGGAATCATAGATGTGCAAGCCCTTGCGGACGACCTCGGAGGGTTCGCCGAGCTTGGCGTAGCGGATCGTCTCGGTGAACCCCGCACCGGCCTCGACGGAGGACCACCGGCTCGGGTCGTGGAGGCCGAGGTGCCAGGCCCCCGCGCCCCCCATCGAGAACCCCCGGAGGACGACCCGGCGGTCGTCGACCCGGTAGTTCCGCCGGACGGCTCCGATGGCCTCATGGACGTCGGCCTCGCCCGCCCAGCGATACGCGTTGTTCCCCCGGCCGAAGACGTGGAGGACCAGCCCCGGCAGGTCCCCCGGCGCGGGCTTGCCGTCGTGGGCGTCGAAGAACCGGGCCTCCGAGATCCTCGGGTCCCGCCCGTGCAAGACCACGTCGAGCCGGAGCCGTTCGTCGGCCTCGCGATCGGCCGGGACCATCACCGCATAGGGCTGGACCGACCCATCGACCCGCGACCAGTAGCCCCGGACCGACCCGCCCGCCACCTCGGCCCAGGGCGCCCGGCCCTCGGTCAGCGCCTTGGCCCGCTCCATCCCTCGCCCGAGGGCCTTGAGCGTCCGGGCGACGTCCTTGGCCTCGAAGAAGTCGCCGTGCCGCAGAGCCCAATCGGCCGCCTTGTGGCAGACCTCGACGTCCGCGACCGCGTCCCGTCCGATCGGCCCCTCGCCGGCCCGGGCCTTCAAGCCCTCCAGGACTTTCGCCAGCTCGGCCGCCTTCGCCTCGATCTCGCCCCGCTCCGCCGCCGTCGGCCGGTAGCGATCGGCCGCCTTGGGCGCCTGCCAGGCCGGGGCCAGGCCGGCCCAGGAGACCGCGAAGCCCGCCACCATCGCCGCCCAGAGCCCCGCCCGGCTGTGCATGACCAACTGCTCCATTGCCTTGATGGTGAGATCGAAGGATCGAACGCCTGCACGCGCACTCGACGGGTCGAGTCGGGTCCGGAGGGTCCGATTCACGTACTGGTGCCAGCGACTACGATTGGAACGTATGCTCTTATGGATGATCGGCGAGGACTGATCGGCCACCGATTTCGGTGAGCCAGTCGCCGATCCGCTCCATCGCCCACTCGTCGAGGGACGGCCCACGTCGCACGATGGTATCAGTTTTGAGGAGAGCCGGGATCCGATTCATCCCCGAGCGTTGATCCGCCCGCCTCAGACCCCGGGGAGCATCGCCCGGATGATGGCCAGGGTGTCGGCGTCCTCGGCCTTCTTGTCGTCGCGCCAGCGGAGGATCCGGGGGAAGCGGACGGCGATCCCGGACTTGTGGCGGGTCGATCGCTGGATCCCCTCGAAGGCCAGCTCGAAGACCAGCTCGGGCTTGACGGTCCTGACCGGGCCGAATTTCTCGACCATGTGGCGGCGGATGAAGGCGTCGACCTTGGCGATTTCTTGATCGGTCAGCCCCGAATACGCCTTGGCGAAGGAGACGAGCTTGCCGGAGTCGTCCCAGACGCTGAAGGTGTAGTCGGTATACAGGCTGGCCCGCTTGCCGCTCCCGCGCTGGGCGGCGGTCAGGACGGCGTCGACGGTATACGGGCTGACCTTCCACTTCCACCAGTCGCCCCGCTTCCGGCCGACGTGGTAAACGGAGTCGAGCCGCTTGAGCATCAGGCCCTCGGCCTGGCGGTCCCGCGACTCCTGGCGGGCGGCGGCCAGGGCCTCCCACGAGTCGGCCGCGACGGCCGGCGAGAGGATCAGGCGGTCGGGCAGGTCCACCGCCCGGACCAGCTCGACCAGCGCCGCCCGCCTCGACCGGAGCGGGTCGGCCCGGAGGTCGCGCCCGGCCTGCTCGATCAGGTCGTAGGCGATCAGGACGACCGGGACCTCGGCCAGGATCGTCTTGCCCAGCGTCTTCCGGCCGATCCGCCGCTGGAGCTGGGCGAACGGGAGCGGGACGCCCTCGCGGTAGGGAAGGATCTCGCCGTCGAGGACGGTCCCCTCGGGCAGAAAGGCTCCCAGGGTGGCGAGTTCGGGGTAGCGGTCGGTCACCAGCTCCTCGCCTCGGGACCAGAGGAAGGTGTCGCCCTGGCGGCGGATGAGCTGCGAGCGGATCCCGTCCCACTTCCATTCGGCCTGCCAGTCCTCGATGGCGCCGAGGGCCTCGGGCGGGCCTTCCAGGGCATGGGCCAGGCAGAACGGATAGGGGCGGCTGTGGTCGGCGTCGCGGGCGTCGATGGACCGGAGCCGGTCGTAGAAGGCCGGGGTCGGCTCCCAGTCGCCCATCAGCCGGTGGGCGACGATGGCGGCCTCGACCCCGCTGACCTTGGCCAGGGCCCTGGTGACAAGCTGCTGCGAGACGCCCACCCGGAAGCCGCCGCTGATCAGCTTGTTCCAGACGAACCGCTGGGTCCGGTCCATCGAGCCCCAGGCTCCGAGCATCGCCGCCTTCTGGAGGGTCTCGTCGGACTCGCGGAGGGTCAGGAGCCGCTCGACCCAGAGGTTCAGCGGGAGGTCGCTGGAGGTCTCGGGCCTCGGCAGGAGCAAGGCGACGGTCTCGGCCACGTCGCCGACGGCGTCGTACGACTCGTCGAAGAGCCAGTCGGGCACGCCGGCCGCCTCGGCCGCCCAGGCTCGGAGCTTCTTCGAGGGCACGGCCTGCTTCGGCTTCCGGCCGATCAGGAAGTAGACTGCCCAGGCCGCGTCGCTCGGCGAGGCCCGGGCGAAGTAGCGCGCCAGGGCCTCGACCTTCTCGTTGGTCCGGGTCGTCTCGTCGATGGCGAGGTAGAGTTCGGCGAAGTCCTTCACGACCCCTCCTCGGCCTCGGCGACCGCCTCGCCTTCGCCCTCGGCCTCGGCCTCGGCCTCGGAGTCGTCGGCCCCCTTGTCGTCGCGCTCCCCCTCGTAGCGGGTCGGGACGACGTCGGCCTCGATCCCCTTTTCGCGGAGGTAGCGGACGACGACGGCCGTGTAACCGTGGGTGACCAGGACCCGGCTCGCCCCGGTGGCCTCGATCGAGCCGAGCAGGCCGGGCCAATCGACGTGGTCGGACAGGACGAAGCCGCGGTCAACGGCCTTCCGCCGGCGGGTCCCCCGGATGGTCATCCAGCCCGAGGCGATCCCATAAGAAGCCGGGCCGAACTTGCGGGCCCAGGGCGTCCCCTGCGCCGAGGGGGGGGCGACGATGATCGCCCGGCTCCAGTCCTTGCCTTTCTCGGCCGTCCCGGCGTAGGCGGTCGGCGGCAGGGCGACCCCGGTCTCGCGGTAGGCCCGGGTCAGCTTCTCGACCGCCCCGTGGGTCAGGATCGGGCCGATCGACGGGTCGAGCCCCGAAAGCAGCCGCTGCGATTTCCCCAGGGCGTAAGCGAGCAACAGGCTCGCCTTGCCCGCCTCCTGGTTCGACCGCCACCAGGCGTTGACCTCGGCGAAGACCGACCCCTCCGATGGCCACCGGTAGATCGGCAGACCGAAGGTCGACTCGGTGACGAAGGTGTGGCACCGGACCGGCTCGAACGGGGTGCAGGTGGCGTCGGGCTCGACCTTGTAATCGCCCGAGACCACCCAGACCTCGCCCCGATGCTCCAGCCGGACCTGCGACGATCCCAGGATGTGCCCGGCCGGGTGGAGCGAGACCTTCACGCCGCCGAGGTCGACCGACTCCCCATAAGGGATCGCGTCGATGATCGCCTCCGGCCCCATCCGGATCTGGAGGACGCGCAAGCCCTCGGCCGAGGTCAGGTAGCGCCCGGACCCCCAGCAGGCATGGTCCGCGTGGGCATGCGTGACCACCGCCCGGGGGACGGGCCGCCAGGGGTCAACGTGGAAGTCGCCCGCCTCGCAGTAGAGGCCGTGCTCGGTCGGTCGGAGGAGGTCCGAAGGTTCCATCCCCCCAGTATAGCCGTCGGGAGCCGGTTCGGCCCGCCTCTGGCCGGTTGCCGGCGACCGGGGGCCCTGTCAGACTGGCGGGACTGGCCGACCGATTCCTTCCGAGGATCCCGAACGATGAAGTGGACCCTGGCACTCGCGATCGCGGGCCTGGCGACATGGTCGCCCCTCGCCCCCGCCCAGACCCCGGCCGAACTCGGGCGGACCGCCGCTTATCTGGCGGCCTTCCAGAATTCTGACGGCGGGTTCGCCCCCAAGGTCGGCCAGAAGTCGAGCCTGGGCTCGACCTCCTCGGCGATCCGGACTCTCGGATTCGTCGGCGGGTCGATCCCCGACTTCCCGGGATCCGTGGCCTACGTCGAGTCGTGCCACGACACGGCCTCCGGCGGGTTCGCCTCCATTCCGGGCGGCAAGGTCGACGTCGGGACCACCGCCTCCGGGCTGATGGCCGTGGGCGCTCTGAAGCTCGACCCCAAGCCCTATGCCGACGGGGCCATCGGCTTCCTCTCCAAGAACGCGAAGTCCTTCGAGGAGGTCCGGATCGCCGTGGCCGGACTGGAGGCAATCCAGACCCCCTCGCCCGACTTCCCCCGATGGACCGAGCAGGTCCGGGCCGACCAGAATCCCGACGGGACCTTCGGGTCGGGCCCGGGCCGGGCGTTTGCGACCGGTTCGCGGGTGGCCGCCTTGCTCCGGATGGGCGTGGCCCTGGAGAAGGACCAGAAGGACGCGATCCTCGCCGCCCTCCGGGCCGGGCAGAACCCCGACGGCGGCTGGTCCGATGGGGGCGGACCCTCCGGCCTCGGGGCCTCGTACCGGATCATGCGGGCCCTCTTCATGCTCAAGGAAAAGCCCGACCTGGCCCGGCTCCGGGGCTTCCTCGCCAGGCTCCGCCAGTCCGACGGCGGGTACGCCCCGACCCTCGGGGCGATGGCCGAGCCGGGCGCGACGTATACCTGCTCGATCATGGCCTACTGGGCCCGGCTCCTCGACGGCGAGCCGGCGGTGGTCGAGACGGCCGGCTTCGTCCCCCTCTTCAACGGCAAGGACCTGGCGGGCTGGGAGGGGGATTCGTCGCTCTGGTCGGCCCGGGACGGGATGTTGGTCGGCGAGTCGCCCGGGATCCCGCGAAACAACTTCCTGGCGACCGAGGCGAGCTACGCCGATTTCGTCCTGGAGTTCAGCGTCCGCCTGGCCGGCGACTCGGGCAACAGCGGCGTGCAGTTCCGGAGCGTCCGAGTCCCCGGCCACGAGATGTCGGGCTACCAGGCCGACATCGGCCCGGGCTACTGGGCGAGCCTCTACGACGAGTCGCGGCGAAACCGCGTGCTGGCTCCGGCCACTCCCAAGGCGCTCGGGGCCCTGCACAAGGGAGAATGGAACCGCGTGGCGATCCGGGCTTCGGGCGGCCAGATCACGATCTGGCTCAACGGCGTGACCTCGGTCGACTACCGCGAGTCCGACCCGGCGATCGCCCGCGCGGGGAAAATTGCCGTCCAGATCCACGCCGGAGGCCCGATGCGGGTGGAGTTCAAGGATATTCAGATCCAGGACTTACCCATCGCGAAGCTTGACGACGCCCCGACCGCGCCCGGCTTCCACCTCCGGACGGTCAAGACGCCCTCGGGCGACCGGAAGTATGCGGTCTACGTCCCGATCGGCTACGACGGCTCGAAGGCGGTCCCGGCCGTCCTGTTCCTCCACGGCTCGGGCCAGAGGGGCGACGACGGGATCCAGGGCGGTCAGCTCGGCCTGGGGGCCGCGATCCTGGCCCACCCCGACCGCTTCCCCGCCATCGCCGTCCTTCCGCAGGCCACCAAGACCTGGGACGCCGACTCCGACGACGCCAGGGCCGCGCTGGCGGCGCTCGACGACGTCCTGGCGACCTACAAGGTCGACCGGCGTCGGGTCGCCCTGACCGGCCTCTCGATGGGCGGCTCGGGGACCTGGTCGATCGCCTCGGCCCATCCCGATCGGTTCTCCGCCCTCGTCCCGATTTGCGGCAAAGGCAAGCCCGAAGGGGCCGCGGCCCTCAGGGGCCTTCCCGCCTGGATCGTCGTCGGCGACGAGGACGAGGTCAAGACCGTCCGGAACGCCCGGGCCATGGCCCGGGCCCTCAAGGACCTCGGCGCCTCCGTCCACTACACCGAGTACCGCGCGGTCGGCCACAATAGCTGGGACCGGGCCTACGACGACCCAGCCCTGATCGACTGGATGATCGGCCAGGCGAAGAAGCCTTGAGGTCGGGATGGATGATGCTTGATGGGTGATCGATCAGGAATCGTTGACCAGAGTCGAGTGATCCGTCGCCCATCACCTGTCCCATCACCCATCGCCCATCACCCATCCCGTCAACTTTCCCGGGACGAGGCGACGGCCTCGGGCCGGGCGTCTCGTTCGGCGGCCCGGACGATGTTCCGGGCCATCCCGCTGAAGACGAACCAGTGGAGCGGGAAGCAGGCGTACCAGTAGAGCTTCCCCCAGATCGGCGAGGGCTTGAAGTAGGCGGTCTGAATCAGCTCGGATTGGTCGTCGCCCCGGGGCTCGACCCGGAATTCGAGCCAGGCGTCGCCGGGGACGATCATCTCGGCGTGGAGCAGGAGGCGACGGCCAGGGACGACGTCCTCGACCCGCCAGAAGTCGATGGCGTCGCCGATCCGGACCGAGACCGGGTCGCGACGCCCCCGCCGGAGGCCGACCCCGCCGATGGCCCGGTCCATCCCGCCCCGGATCTTCCAGAGGAAGCCCGCGTAATACCAGCCGACGTGACCGCCGATCCGCCGGACCTTGTCGAACAGGGCAAGCGCCGGGACTCCCGCCGGGCAGCGCTGCTGGTCGCGGATCGGGCAATTGTCGGGGGCCAGGACCGGGGGCGAGACCCGCTCGGACCGGTCCGGGAGGCCGCGGGCGGGCAGGCTGGCGTTGGTCCATCGGGTCTCGACGGCGTTCTGGTTCACCTTGTCGAGCGCCCATTGGCAGGCGTCGTCGAAGCCGGTCCGGGGGATCGGCACGAGTTCGTGGATCTTCCCCTCCTCGCAGATCGTCTCGAACGCCAGGCTCTCGATCAGCGCGAAGGCCATCCCGGCATTGACCGGGGTCATCAGGTTGACCCAGTAGGCCGAGAGCCGGGGCGTCAGGACCGGGACCACGATCACCCACCGACGAAAGCCCTGGAGGCCGGCGAACCGGAGCATCATCTGGTGATAGGTCAGGATGTCGGGCCCGCCGATGTCGAAGGTTCCCCCGGCGGTCTCGGGGTTTTCCAGGGAGCCGATCAGGTAGGCCAGGACGTCGCGGATGGCGATGGGCTGGGTCCGGGTCTCGACCCACCTCGGGCAGATCATCAGCGGGAGCTTGTGAACCAGCGAGCGGAGCATCTCGAACGAGGCGCTGCCCGACCCGACGATCATCGCCGCCCTCAGCTCGGTGACGGGGACTTGGCCGGTCCGGAGGACGTCGCCGACCTCGTGGCGACTGGCCAGGTGGGCCGAGAGCTTCTCGGAGCGCTGGCCCAGTCCGCCCAGGTAGATGATCCGATCGACCCCGGCGGCCTCGGCCCCGGCGGCAAAGTTCTCGGCGGCGGCCCGATCCTGGTCCTCGAAGGCCCGCTCGCCGGCGAGCATCGAGTGGACCAGGTAATAGGCCGCGCCGGAGCCCTCCATGGCGGACCGGACCGAGTCGCGGTCGAGGACGTCGCCCCGGACGATCTCGACCCGGGGGTCTTCGTCCCAGCCCCGGCCCGAGAGCTTCCGGACGTCCCGGGCCAGGCACCGGACGTGATAGCCCTTCTCCAGGAGTTGCGGGACCAGCCGCCCACCGATGTATCCGGTGGCGCCGGTGATCAGGATCGGCTTGGTCGTGACCGGCATCTAGCGCTCCTCGGGGGCGATGGGCCGCCGGCGCGAGGCCAGAAACCCGGCGACCTTGAGTTCCATCGGGCCGATCCCCAGGATCCGCGAGGCCAGTCCGGACCGGGCCCCGACCCCGAGCAGGGCCACCGTCTTCGGGCCGACCCGGACGATCAGCCGGAGCCCGGCGCCGATCAGGGCCTCGTGGATCCGGCGGATCGCCTCGCCACGCCCCCGACCGCCCGGCCAGCGCTTCAGGATCGAGTAGCCGGCCCGGAGGCTGGGCAGCTCGACGGCGATCGCGTCGCCGAGGGCCTCGACTCGGACCGGAGCGTCGCCCATCTCCACCATCAGCCGGCCGACGACCTCGAGGGCATGCGCCATCGGGATCAGCCCTTCTGGTTGACGTCGTCGCGGGTCCGGATCTTGAGGATCCCGTTCATCCGCCATTTGGCATGGGTCGCGTCCGGCCCAGCGCTGCTGGGGATCAGGATCTCGAAGTTCTCGAAATCGTAAGTGATCTCGGCCCCTCGGCCGGTCAGGGTGTCGTACAGCCCGATCGCCAGTTCCGGCCAGGTCTTGGTGTCGTTGGTGACGGTGCTCATGATCGCGGCTCCCGGCGTCTTGGTGTGGTCCATCGCCCGGCACGGCACCGGGGATGGATGTTCGACAATTTCCGTTGTTCATGGGGACAAGCAAAGGAAGTACTGCTTGTTCGCCCGGCCAATCGGATTGTAGTCGGCCGTGAAGGAGGCGGGGACGGATCGATCGGAGCGAACCGACTCGGGTCTGACCGCGGTTTCTGGTGGTCCCTCGACCTCGAAGGGAGCGAAACTCCAAGAATCCGCGGTCAGACCCGGGCCAGGGCGATCCCGGTTCGCGGTTGATCCGGACCCGGGCCGGCCGCTAGGATGAGGCCGCCCCTGGGCCCATCGCCGGATCGCATCGGCGGGCCGGGATCCCCGGACGGAAGCCGCCCATGCGTCGGAACCCCTGGCGAATCGTCCTGATCGGCTGGGCCTGCCTCGTCGCGGGGGCGGGCCCGGGAGGCGAAGCGCCCCGGGACGGCGAGACGCCCGGCCTCCGGGCAACCCAGATTACCCTGGCGATCGAGCGGGCCGGGTCGCGCCGGCAGTTCCGCGCGACCGTGATGGCGATCAAGGACGACACGATCACCGTCCTGACGGCCGCCCACTGCCTCTCCGGAGCGGACCAGGACGGCCCGGCCCTGCTCCTGCTCGACGGCGAGATCCTGGAAGGAACCGTGCAGGCGGTGGTCCGGAACCCATCGTACCGGATCAACAACGGCCGCGAGGTCCCCGGGCCCGATAGCGCTGTGGCCCGGTTCCGGTTCGAGGCCGGGAACCGCCCAGCCTCCGAGGCGTTCCGCGCGATCCGACCGGCCGCCACGCTCCCGACCCGCTCGTACCCCGGCCCGGGCGGGCAGACCGTCGGGGTCCGGATGATCGACGGCCACGGGGTCGAGCACGCCGTCAAGGCGGGCAACTACTCCAACCCCCGGTGGCTGGAGTGGGGCCCGGCCTACAAGCCGATCCCCGGCGACTCCGGCGGCGGCGTCTTCGTCATCCAGGCCAGGGCCGACGGCCAGGCCCGGCCGATCCTGATCGGGATCATCGTCGGCCGCGACGACAAGGGCGGCGGCGCCTCGCTCGTCTCGCTCGACCAGCGATGGCTCGCCGAAGCCCTCCCGCGCTAGGCCGGGGCCGCCCGGAGCCGGTCGCAGAGCATCAGGGCCAGCAGGGTCTTGGCGTCCTCGATCCCTCCGTCGCGGGCCCGGGCCATGGCGTCGTCCCAGGCCAGGACGACCGGCTCCATCCGCTCGTCGGGCTGGTGGTTAGTAGGGCCGGGCTGGAGATCCTCGCAGAGGTACAGGTACATCCGCTCACTCATCACCCCGGGCGAGACGTACCACTCGGCGATCCGGGTGATCCTCCCCGCGCGATACCCGGTCTCCTCGGCCAGCTCGCGCCCGGCCGTCGCATCCGGCGACTCCCCCTCGTCCACGGTCCCCGCCGGCAGCTCCAGCAGGGTCCGGCCCACGGCGTACCGGAAATTCCGGATCAGGCAGACGTGATCCCGGTCGACCATCGGGACCAGCGCCACCGCCCCCCGATGCACGACGACCTCGCGGTCGGCCACCGACCCGTCGGCCAGCCGGACCGGCTGCAAGGCGAGGTCGATCTTGCGGCCCTTGAAGATCACCCGGCGCTCGTCCATCGGCTCGTCCAAGAGACCCCTCCCCATAGCTCGGTCATCCACCCTTGCCCAACCGCTGATAGACGTCCCAGCCTTCCTGGAGCCGATCGAGCGCCTCGACCAGGATCGGCTCCTCGACCGCGAAACAGATCCGGAGGTGCCCCTCGCCGCCGGCCCCGAATGCATTCCCGGGCGCGAGGCCCACGCCCCGCTCGGCGACGAGCCATCGGCAGAACTCGAACGAGTCGGCCAGGCCGTCGAGCCGGGGAAAGACGTAGAAGGCGCCGGTGGGCTCGGGGACGGCCACCCCGTCGATCGCCCGGAGCCGGTCCAGCGCGATCCGGCGATGCCGGGCGTACCGGGCCTGGCTCTCGCGGACGAACGGCTCCCCGTCGAGGATCGCCACCCGGGCGGCTTCCTGGGCGATCCCGGGGGCGTGGCTGACGACGAACTCTTGCAGGTGGGTCATCGCCGAGGCCATCTCGGGCGGGGCGATCGCGTAGCCGACCCGCCAGCCGGTCATCCGGTACGCCTTGGAGAAGCTCTGGGCGACGATCGTCCGGGCCCGGGCCCCGGGGATCGCCAGGGGGCTGGGCGCGACGGCGGTCCCGTCGAAGACCAGCCGCTCGTAGACGCCATCGGCCAAAAGCCAGAGGTCGTGGCGTTCGGAGAGTTCGAGGAGCTTCCGCCAGTCCTCGGCCGAGGCGGTCCAGGCGGTCGGGTTGCCGGGGCTGGCCAGGGCCAGGACCCGGGTGTCGGGGCGGACGGCGGCCTCGACCCGGTCGAAGTCGATCCCGAAGCCGCCCTCGCCCAGGGCCAGGGGGACCTCGATCGCCTCGGCCCCCGCCACCCGGACGGCCGCCGACACGTTGGGCCAGAGCGGCGTGAGGACCACCGCCGAGGTCCCCGGGCCGACCGTCGCCTGACAGGCCAGCAGGAGCGCGACCATCCCACCGGCGGTGACGACCACCTCGGTCGATGGGTCGAGGGCGACGCCGTGGAACCGGCCGGCCTGGTCGGCGATCGCCTGGCGGAGCGCGGGGTAGCCGGCGTTGGGGGTGTAAAAGGTCCGATTCGCGTCGATCGCCCGGTGGGCCGCATCCTTGATGAAGTCCGGCGTGGGAAGCGAGTCCTCGCCGTAGAACAGCCGGAGCGCGCCCGGGTGCCCTTCGGCCAGGGCGGCGATCGCGCGGATCCGGGAGGGGACGACGGCTGCGGCCTGGGAGAATCTCACGGGGCTTCCGATCCGATTTGGGAGGACGGGCGGCGACGGATCACGACCATTCGCGGATCGTCAGGACCGAGCGGGGGGCCTCGGGGAGGATCCGACGCATCGGAGGCCACTCCGGCCGGGCCTGGCGATCCGCGAATGGTCGATGGCAAGGTTGGCCCGAAGCCGAGTACCCTCGGACCGCCGGGGCCGAGGGGTCCGCTTGGCGGGCCGACGGCGGCCCCGGACAGGTCCGGACATGCAGACATCGTGGCGGGAGGAACTCGTCATGGTAAAAACGGATTTCCGTTGCAGGATACTTTCGAGGGTGGCATGATTTCCGGTGACCTCCTCTCTTCTCTTCGGCTCATCCATCATAGCCGATCCGAAACCGATCTTTGGAGTCTCCCGCAATGCGAAATAGCGTCGTCGCCACGCGATTGGCGCAACCCCAGCTACTCGACCAACTCCACGGCGTACCTGACGGTGGTCAGCAGCTTCCTCTGCCCGTCCGACGGCAACGCCGGCAAGGGCGGGTTCATCAACAGCTACGCCTCGAGCATGGGGACCTCGACCTTCGGCTACCCGCAGGGGAATCCCCCCACGCCGCAGCAGAATAGCACCGGGGCTTTCGCTTATCAGCAAAACTTCTCGCTCGCCCAGTTCACCGACGGCACGTCGAATACGATCGCCTACTCCGAATTCGTCGTGAATAACCCGCTGGCCAGGGCTCCCGGGCGGTCGACCCAGACCGGCCTGAAGACCGCCAGCCTGCTCGACGTGAACTCGACGGGCCTGGCCAACGTCCTGGCGGACATGGTCAACTGCACCACTGCGTACCAGGGGGGCCAGCAGGGCAACGGGCCGGGCAACACCTGGGCGACCGGGGCGATGGGTTACACGATGTTCAACACGGTCGTTCCGCCCAACGGCGGCGGCCAGGTGAAGTGGTCGGCCTGTCGGAACGGATGCTGTCCCCAGGCCCAGCACGCCGACCTGGTGGTCGCCACCAGCCTTCATTCGGGTGGCGTCAACGCTCTATTCGCCGACGGCAGCGTCAAGTTCATCAAGAACACGATCTCGATTCCCACCTGGTGGGCCCTGGGGACCCGGGGCAATGGCGAAGTCATCTCGGCCGACGCCTATTGAAAGTCGCCGTCGAAGGCGGGGGGCTCGCCAATCGATGGCGGGTGCCCCCGTCTGGTCCTCGGCGGGCCGGGCCGATCACTCCCCCTCTCGGACCAGCTTGTGGAACCGGGCGAGGAGATCCCTGGTGATCGGGCCGGGCTTGCCGGTGCCGATGGGACGGCCGTCGCACTCGACCACGGGGATCACCTCGGCGGCGGTCCCGGTCAGGAAGCACTCGTCGGCGGTGTAGACGTCGTGGCGGTCCATGGTCCGCTCGACGACGGTGACCCCGGCGCCCCGGGCCAGCTCGATCACGGCGTCGCGGGTGATCCCTTCCAGGATCCCGGCGTCGACCGAGGGCGTGACCAGTTCGCGACGTTTGACGATGAAGATGTTGTCACCAGTGCATTCGGCGACCTCGCCCTTGTGGTTGAGCATCAGAGCTTCGAGGCAGCCGGCGTTGGTCCCCTCGATCTTGGCGAGGATCGAGTTGAGGTAGTTCAGCGACTTGACCCGGGGATTCAAGGCGGCCGGGTGGTTGCGCATCGTCCCGGCGGTGACGATCTTCAGGCCATGCTCGTAAAGTTCGGGAGGGTAAAGGCTGATCGAGTCGGTGATGATGATGACCTGGGGGTCGGTCGTCTTCCGGGGGTCGAGCCCCAGGCTCCCGGCCCCCCGGGTGACGATCAGGCGGATGTAGGCCTCGACGAGCTTGTTGGCGGCCAAGGTCTCGAGGACGGCCCGGGCCATCTCGTCCTTGGCCATCGGGATCTGGAGGTGGATGGCGCGGGCCGAGTCGTAGAGCCGGTCGACGTGCGCCCCCAGGCGGAAGACCCGCCCGGCGTAGGAGCGGATCCCCTCGAAAATGCCGTCGCCGTAGAGCAGGCCGTGGTCGAAGACACTGATCTTGGCGTCGGCCTTCTCGTACAGTTTGCCGCCGATGTAGACCTTGGGGCTCATCCGAAGCAACTCCTGACCACCCGGGATCGACGGGGGCGCCCAGGCCCGCGAGTCTCAGGCCAGCAGGGGCGCCCATTCCTCGATCCGCCCCTCCGAGAGCCGAACGACCCGGTCGGCTTGCTGGGCGATCTGGAGGTCGTGGGTGACAAGCATCATAGTCAGCCCCCGCTCCCGGTTCAAGTCGCGGAGCAACTCCAGGACCCCCTGGCCGGTGGCGGCGTCGAGGTTCCCGGTGGGCTCGTCGGCCAGGAGGATCTCCGGCCCGCCCGAGAGCGCCCGGGCGATGGCGGCCCGCTGCATCTCGCCCCCGGAGAGTTCCGAGGGGCGGTGGTCGAGCCGGTGCCCCAGGCCGACCCGCTCCAGGAGCGCCGTCGCCTCGGACCGGAGCTTCTTCCGGATCGGCCAGTAGGCCAGGACCCCGTGCCGGATCAGGTGCGGGAGCATCACGTTCTCCAGCGCCGTCATCTCCGGGAGGAGGTGGTAGAACTGGAAGATGAAGCCGAAGGTCCGGTTCCGGAGCGCGTCGCGGCGGCGGTCCGGGCCGTCGTCGATCCGGTGGCCGTCGAGCCGGACCTCGCCCTCGTCGGGCGAGTCCAGCAGCCCCAGGACGTGCAGGAGGGTGCTCTTGCCCGACCCGCTGGAGCCGACCACCGCCACCAGCTCGCCCCGCTCGACCTCCAGGTCGACGCCCCCGAGCACCGGAACCTCGTTCCGGCCCTTGCGATAACTTTTCGCCAGGCCGGACGCCGCCAAGTGGATCGCCATCGGGGAACCATCCTTTGTTCGGGACCGATCATCGTTCGGGAGGGGGACCATGGGAGATGGGCGATGATGGATGGGCGATGGGCGATGGGAGATGGGAGATGAGGGATGGGTGAAGGCCCGAACCTGCCTGGCTCGTCCCATCCCGAAACCTCGACCCATCACCCATCATCCATTGGTCATCAGGCTCAGGATCACTCGAACCGGAGGGCCTGGACTGGCCGGAGCCGGGCCGCTCGCTGGGCGGGCCAGACGCTGGCGACGACGGCGATCATCAGGGCCCCGCCCACGATCCAGGCCACCGTCAGCGGCTGGACCAGGGTGGGGATCTCGCTGAAATAATAGATCGAGTCGTCGAAGACCTTGCGCCCGGTCAGGATGCTCAGGCCCTTCTCGATCTCGTTGATGTAGCGGACGAACAGGAGCCCGGCGAGCATCCCGACCCCGCTGCCGACCAGCCCGAGAGCCAGCCCGTAGCCCAGGAAGATCCCCCGGACGCCCGAGGTCGAGGCCCCCAGCGCCTTCAAAACGCCGATGTCGCGGGTCTTCTCCACCACGATCATCGAGAAGATCGCCAGGATCCCGAACCCGGCCACGGCGATGATGAAGAACAAGAGGATGTTCAGGATGCTCTGCTCCACCGCCACCGCCGCCAGGAGCGAGCCCTGCTTCTTCTCCCAGGTCGTGACCATGAAGTACGACGGCTTCAGCTCCTCCAGGGCCCCTTCGAGCTTCATCGCCAGCTTGTCCAGGTCGGTCCCCGGTTTCACCTTGATCTGGATCTGGTTGACCGCCCCCCGGCCCTGCCCGTCGCCCAGGAGCCGCATCCGCTGCATCTGCTCCAGGGGCATATAGACGTGGGTCGAGTCGTACTCGCTCATCCCGCTCTTGAAGTAGCCGACCACCAGCGCATCGTCATAGGTCGCCTTGGGCCGGTCGCCCGCCTGCGGGAAGACCAGGCCGACCCGAGTCCCCGGCGGGGCCAGGCAGAAGTCTCGACCCTTGCCGTCCCTGTCCTGGAGGTGGGCATTGGCCATGGCGTAGCCGATGATCGCGCCCTGCTCGGCCGACTGCTCCTCGACCATCGCCTCCAGCGCCTGGCGGATCACCGGGTCGGTCTCCTCCTGCAAGTTCTGGCCGGCCGGGTTGTTCAGCTTGATCCGCAGCGGGATTGCGAACGACGGCGGGATCTGTCGACCCTTCTCGTCAAAGAGGAACTCGGCGAAGTCGCCGGTCTTGGCCCGCTCCAGCGGCTTGATCCCGATGAGCTGGACCTGCTTGGTGATCGGGTGGCCGTTGAAGGACCACTTCATCAGGGCGAAGGTCTCCATGGTCGGGGCCATCGCCACCACCTCGTCCCCCGCCACGGTCTGGATCCGGGCCATCACCTCGTCCGAATTCCGGAACCCGTCGAAGTCGCGCGACTCGACGATGATGTCCGCCAGGACCCCGTGGAGGCGGTCCCGCATCTTCTCCGAGAAACCGGCCATCACCGAGTTCACCACGATCATCGTGGCCACGCCCAGCATCACGCTGATCACGCTGGCCAGCGCGATGTAGCGGGTCCGGAGATACCGCCAGCAGAGCAGATACTTGTACATGACGGCTCCATCCGTGGAATCGATCGGCGTGGTCAGTGGTCAGTAGGGAAAGTGGTCAGTGGTCAGTAGGGAAAGTGGTCAGTAGGGAAAGTGGTCAGTGGTCAGTAGGGAAAGTGGTCAGTGGTCAGTAGGGAAAGTGGTCAGTGGTCAGAGGCTGCCCGAGATCGAAAATGGTTGATGGCCAATGAGTGATGGTCGATAAGCGGGGCGACATGCAATGCCGGCTTCGGGGAAATCGTCCTGGATTTCTCGCCCATCAACCATCGTCCATTGGTCATCAATCGATGCCAGGTCAAGGAAATGTTTCCGGATCGCCTCTCAGTGTTCGGGCCGCATTAACGGGAACAGGATCACGTCGCGGATGCTCGCCTTGTCCAGCAGGAGCATGCAGAGGCGGTCGATCCCGACGCCGAGGCCGCCGGCCGGGGGCATGGCGTGCTTGAGGGCCCGGACGAAGTCGTCGTCCATTTTGGCCATCGAGTCCTCCTCCTTCTGGCCGGCGAGCTGGCCCCGGAACAGGGCCTCCTGGAGGATCGGGTCGTTCAGCTCGGTGTAGGCGTTGGCCAGCTCGATCCCGCGGACGAACAGCTCGAACCGCTCGGCGAGGGCGGGGTCCGACGCCTTCCGCTTGGTCAGCGGGCAGAGCGAGGCCGGGTAGTCGGTCACGAAGATCGGGCCGTGCAGGGCATCCTCGACGGTGGCCTCGAAGACCTCGCCGACGACCACGTCCGGATCCTTGCCCGTCGTGGCGATCCCCAGCGAGGCTGCTTTGGCCTTCACGGCGATGAGATCGCGCGGGTCGACCCCGGCGTGCTCGCGGAACAGGTCGAGGTAGGCCCGGCGGGGCCAGGGTGGGGTGAAGTCGACGGAGTGCTCGCCCCAGGGGCGGCGGAAGTTGCCGTCGAGGGATTCGACCGCCCCAACGATCAGGGCCTCGGTCAGGTCCATCATCCCGTGGTAGTCGCCGTAAGCCTGATAGGCTTCCAGCATGGTGAATTCGGGGTTGTGCTTGGGACTGATCCCCTCGTTCCGGTAGACCCGGCCGATCTCGAAGACCCGCTCCATCCCGCCGACCAGGAGCCGCTTGAGGTACAGCTCGGGGGCGATCCGGAGGAAGAGGTCGAGGTCCAGCGTATTGTGGTGAGTGAGGAACGGCTTGGCCGCCGCGCCCCCGGCAATCGCCTGCATCGTCGGGGTCTCGACCTCGACGAATCCCCGATCGGCCAGGACCCGGCGGAACGCCGCCACCACCTTGGACCGGCCCAGGAAGGCGTCCAGGCTCTCCGGGTTGTAGGCCAGGTCGACGTAGCGTTGCCGGGACCGCTTCTCGGTGTCGGTCAGCCCGTGCCACTTCTCCGGCGGCGGCAGCAAGCTCTTGGCGAGAAAGGTGAGCGCGGTCGCGAAGACGGTCAGCTCGCCGGTCCGGGTGAGGGCGAGGCCGCCGTCGACACCGATCAGGTCGCCCAGGTCGAGTTCGGAGACCAGGGCCCAGCCGGCCTCGCCGACCTGATTCTTGCCGATCATCACCTGAATGGTCCCGGTCCAGTCGCGGACCTGGAGGAACGAGACCTTCCCCTGGCCCCGCTTCAGGACGATCCGCCCGGCGATCCGGGCCGGGGGCCTGGGCGCCTCCTCCCCTTCGGAGGCCTCGGGCAGGGGGATGGCGCGAACCCCGGCGATGGCCCGATGGTCGTCGAACCGCCGGCCCCACGGGTCGAGCCCGAGGGCCTCGATCCTCCGGAGCTTTTCGAGCCGGGCGGCTTCCAGGGAAGCGGGCGTTTCTTCCGACATCACCGAGCCTTGCGTTCCGACGGACGGGACAGACGCGGACTTGAGCCAAAATCTAAGGGAATTGCCGATTACGGTCAACGCCAACCGCCCGTGGCCCTGGTTGATGCCGCCTCCGGTCGTCGGGTAGGATCGGTGGGTCGAGTTTCCCGGCCGCTCACGATGGGGCGACCGATTTCGGCCCGGTGAGGCCCATCGTCCCTGATGGATCTGACGCCGCTGGAACTCTTCCGGTTCCGTTGTGTCCTCCGGCGGGAGCGGATCCTCCGGAGGATCCGGCGCTGGAAGACGCTCCTGGGTTCGATCCACCGCGAGCTGATCCGCCGCCGCCTCTCCGGCGAGATCGACGCCGCCAACTTCGCGGCGTTGAAGGACGTCCAGAAGTTCACGCCCCGGAACGAGCCGTTGAGGCGGATGGCCGAGAACCGCCCTCCGGACCCCTCCCCCTACTTGGGCGACGACTCCTGGGACTGAGAGAGCGACCCGCAATGGATCTGTTCATGGTCGAGGTCCGGGTCGCCGACTGGGCGGTCTCGGCCCGGTGGTACTCCGAGATCCTGGGACTCCGGCCGATGCTGGAGGACCGCGCCGGCCGGTTCCTCCTGCTGGAGGCGGGGCCGGGGCGGGTCGCGATCAAGGAGGGGCCGCCGGTCGCCGATCGGGGGGCGGTCCGGCTGGTCTTCCGGGTCGAGGACGTGGACGGGGAGCGGGCCCGGCTGGTCGGCCTGGGGGTCGCGGTGGGCACCGTGACGGAGAGCCCCGAGGGATATCGGGAGGCCCGGCTGGCGGACCCGGACGGGACGCCGATCCACCTGTTCTCGACCGTTGCGGGCCCGCGACCGCCGGGTTAACCTGGCCCCATGGACCGGCCCCCGAACGAGTTAACGAATGTCGTCGGCATCATTTCCCTGGAAGGATCGAGCCGGCCACCCGCCAACCCGGGTCGAGGCGCAGGGCCTTGAATCTCATCTCCCAGAGCCATCACCAGCCAAGGAATTTCGCTCATGCACCGGAAACCGCTCGCCCGCCTCGCCCTGGGCCTGCTGGCCGTCGCGATCGCCCCGGGGATGACCCGAGGCCAGTCCCCTTCGAGCGTCCTCGACGGCGCGGGAATGTTCTCGGAGGTTGCCATCCGCGAGGCCCGGGGGGAACTTGCCAGGATCGACCGGACCTTTGATGTGAGGGTGAACGTCGAGACGGTCGAGTCGCTCCGGGGCCAGGGGATCGACGAGTTCGCGACCCGACGGGCCGAGCAGCTCGGCCACCAGGGGATCTTCGTCCTGATCGCCCGGAAAGAGCACAAGGCCGATGTCCTGGCCTCGCCCCGGGCCCTCCGCGAGGAGCTGGGGATCGCGCGGCTCAACGCGATCCGCGACACCTTCACCGACCAGTTCCGCAAGGATCAGCTCGACCTCGGGCTCACCAAAGGGATCCAGGCAGCCTCGGCCGCGCTGGGGGCGATCCGGCCCGCCGCCCGGGCCGAGGGGACGGTCGCCTCGGTCGGTCCCGGCGCGGCGACCTCGCCGCTGGTCCTCCGCCAGCAGGTCCGGCTCACCCTGGCCGGGGCCCGCCGGGCACTGGCCGGGGCCGAGGCCAAGGCGCTCGAAAAGGGCTACAAGATGAACATCGCGGCCGTCGACGACGGCGGCCACCTGCTCGCCTTCGCCCGGATGGACGGGGCCCGGCCCGCCAGCATCGCTACCGCGACCACCAAGGCCGTCACCGCCGCCACCTTCCGCCAGGCGACCGGCACACTCCCGATCGGCGGCAAGGAGCCCGACCTCCTGCTCAACCTGAGCCTTCAGAACGCCGCGTCCGCCTCGGGCGGCAAGCTCACCACCCTGCTCGGCGGCGTCCCGATCGTCGTCGACGGCCAGGTCATCGGGGCCCTCGGCGTGGGCGGGGGCTCCGGCGATCAGGACGCCGAGGTCGCCAGGGCGGGCGTCGCCGCCTTCGTCCTCGGGCTCCAGGAGCCGGCCAAGGAAAAAGCCGGCGAGGCCCGCCCCAAACCCGACGACTTCGACGACGAGGAGGGCTTCGGCCGGATCCCGGGCAAGGCCGAGGCCAAGCCCGCCGAGGGCTCGCCCAGGCCCTGATGACCGCCAGGACCGGCCGGGGCGGGCGACGGACCGATCCCGGCCGTCGCCCGCCCCGGGCCTGCCCCGCCAACTTTCCGGCCCCCGATCGGGGGCATTCCCTCGGTTCCACCCACTCGGGAAGCTCCCCGTGTCCGACTTCAACCCCTACGCCGCCCCCCAGTTCTCGGCCTCGACCGACCGCCCGGAGCACGACCCCGACGAGGGCCGGGGCGTCTGGCGGGACGGGGACGTCCTGGTGATGGCCAAGATCGCCCGACTCCCGATGCGCTGCGTGAAGTGCAACGAACCGGCCACGAACCGGCTCAAGCGCACGCTCTACTACCACCACCCGGCCATCTATCTGATCATCCTGGCCAATCTGCTGATCTACGCGATCGTCGCCGTGATCGTCCGGAAGTCGGTGAAGATCGAGATCCCTCTCTGCGACGATCACCGGTCCAGGCGACGGGGGGCGATCCTCCTGGGCTGGGTCCTGGCCCTGTCCGGGCTGGGAATCTGCTTCATCCCGGCCCTCGCGGAGATCGCCGAGCCGACGCCCTTCATCCTGGGCGGCCTGGTGTTGTTCCTCTTCGGTCTGATCTACGGGATGTTCCGCTCCCAGACCGTGACCCCGCGCAAGATCGACAATACGCATGCCTGGATCAAGAAGGTCAGCCCGCTCTACCTGGCCGAACTCCCGCCGCTCCCTTCGCCTTATGAGCACCGGAACATGCCGAAGGACGCCCCGGTTGTGGACCTCTGATCGGCCCACTCCCCACGTCGGTGGGCACGGTCCTTCCCGCACGTGAGCACGTCTGGACTGTCCCGGATCGATGCTTCCGGACCGCGCAGCCGGGCCTCCGGTCGGGTCCGGGTCTTTATGCCCGATTGGCCATCGGCGGATCGATTGGCGCGTGGTTTGCCCAATCTCCTCCCGACAAAGCCGCCGCGATCTTCGCGGCGCGATCCAGCCCCAGGCGGTCCAGCCGCGCCGGGGGCCTTCACCCGGAGGGAGGACTCGATGCGTACCGTAGTTGGATTGTTCGACGCCCGCGAACGGGCCGAAGGCGCCATCAACCGATTGATGAGCGAGGGGATCGACCGCGACTCGATCAGCATCGCGATGAAGGACGCCCGCGAAGCGACCGCGCTCTCCGAGGCCACCGGGGCCAACGACATGAGCGCCGAAGGCGCAACCGCCGGCGCCGTCTCCGGCGCGGGCGTCGGTGCCCTGGTCGGGATCGCCCTGATCGGGAGCACCCTCCTGCTGCCGGGCCTGGGAACCTTCCTGATCGGCGGCCCGATCGCCGCCGCCTTGACCGGCGCCGGGATCGGCGCGGCCTCCGGCGGCCTGATCGGCGGCCTGATCGGCGCCGGGATCCCCGAGGAAGAGGCCAGCCACTACGCCACCGGGATCGAGAAAGGCGGGATCTTCGTCTCCGCCCATGTCCCCGAAGGCCAGGTCGCCAACGCCCGCCGGATCTTCGACGAGGAAGGCTCGGAGCGGACCTACGCCCCCTGATCGGCGATCAGGTCTCGATCCCCCCACGCGGGCCATGATTCGGGCGGGCCGACCCCAGAAGGGCGGTCCGCCTTTTTTCATGCATCCAGCAACGAGTTCGTCATTTCAAACATTGATGCTCGATTGTGTCACATTAAAATTTCTGATAACCAAAAAAATAGCTTTGAGGAGGGTCAATCGATCGCTTAGACTCACTTCATGTCGAGTCTGGAATGGCGATGGAGCAATGACCGTGATGACGAAAAAACAAGAATCCGACCTGGTCACGAGAGAACGCCACGGCTTCACGTTGATCGAGTTGCTCGTCGTGATCGCGATCATCGCCGTCCTGATCGCGCTGCTCCTGCCCGCGGTCCAGGCCGCCCGGGAGGCCGCACGCAGGGCCCAGTGCACGAACAACCTGAAGCAGATTGGCCTGGCGCTCTCGAACTACGAAGGGACCCACGGCTGCATCGTCTCGGGCTACCTCAGCTCCGGCGTCCCGCTGGCGAGCAACGGGGTCTCGGGCTACAACCCCGATCCCTCGACCAACGACAATGGTCCGGGCTGGGGATGGCTGGCCTTGCTGCTCCCCTTCGCCGAGCAATCTCCGCTGTACAATGCGTCCAACTTGAACTTGCCCACCTGGACCTCGGCGAACGCGACGGCGGTCACGACCCAGTTGAACGTCTATCTCTGCCCGTCGGCGAATAACCCCACGCCGACCTGCAAGATGGTCGACTCCGGGGGGAATCTCCTGCCCGTGGCGAACCCGAACTTCGCCCGTGCCAATTACCAGTTCAACATGGGCTGGAATGACACGAGCATCACCCCGGCGAATACCGACTACAACGATACGGTCCGTGGCTGCAACGGGCCGATCTACCGGAACAGCGGGGTCACCTACGCCGGCGTGACCGACGGCCTGAGCAACACGGTCTTCGCGGGGGAGAAGACGCCCTACCTGGCCGACGCCTCCTGGGTGGGGATCATCCCCGGCTACCGGCACTTCGCCTACAACGCCTTCGCCAGCGCCGGGACGGGCGGTATCGGCGTGAACTACGACTATCCCGGGGCGATCCTGGCGTCGCACAGCGGCCCGTCGCAGTACGAAGATCCGTCGGTGATCCACCCGCCCAATAGCCCGCTCGGCCACACCGACGAGTTTTACGCCCTTCACCCGGGCGGGGCCAATGCGCTGTTGGGCGACGGCTCGGTCCGGTTCATCAAGCAGTCGATCCACCTGAGAACCTGGCAGGCATTGAGCAGCCGGTCCGGCGGGGAGGTGTTCGGTGGCGACTCTCTCTGATCGGACAAGGGCCGGGGCGACCCTGATCCTCTTCGTCGCCGTGCTCGTCGGGTGCGGCGGTGAGCCCTCGGACCGAGAGGTCAAGAACGCCCGGGCCTTCGAAGCTCTCCTCACGGCCGTCACGCTCCGGGACCCGAAGGGCCTGGAGTCCGACGCCGGGGTCATCGACGGCCGGCACGCCTCGGGCGAACTTTCCGAGGGCCACTATCGGGAACTCCGCGAGGTCATCGACAAGGCCCGAGGCCTCGACTGGGCCGGCGCCGAGAGTCGGGCCTATAAGTTCCGGGCCCGGTTCGGCGACCGGGGCTCCTACTTCAAGTGAACCAGCCGCGCGGCCCGTGATGGCCGAGACAAGCGATCGGGCCACGCGGTACAATGACCCGTCCGTCGGCCGGAGCCGAGGACCCCGCCCGATCGAGCCCAGGAGTTTCGCCTTGAGCCACGCACCGACCGACGGCCTCGTCGGCCACTACCTCGCCGAGGAGATCGACGCGGCATTCCTGTATCGCGAGCTGGCGGCGGTCGAGATCAACGAGGAACGCCGCGACCTGTTCCGGAAGCTGGCGGCGGTCGAGGACAAACACATCCTGCGCTGGGAGGAGGTGCTCGCCGGGCAGGGCGGCGTGGTCAACCCGGTCCGACAGCCCACCCGTCGGGCCCGCCTGATGGCCTGGCTGGCCCGGAGGCTCGGCCCCGGGGCAGTCCTGCCGATGATCCTGGCCGAAGAGGGTCGCGAGGTCGCCGCCTACCTCCGGCTGGCCCGCGAGACGACCGATCAGTCGACCTCCGAGGCCGCCGCCACCCTCGCCGCCGACTCGGCCCAGCACGCGCAAGAACTCTCGCATGTCCTCGGCAAGACCGGCGAGCCCTGGCATTCCAGCCAGGCCGGTGGCTACCTCCGGAGCATCGTCTATGGTTTCAACGACGGCCTGACGGCCAACTTCGGGCTCGTGGCCGGCGTCATCGGCGCCAGCGCCCCGGCGCATTTCGTGATGATCTCCGGGATCGCCGGCGCGGTCGCCGACGCCCTCTCAATGGGTGCTAGCGGCTATCTCGCCGCCAAGAGCGAGGCCGAGGTCCACGAGCACGACATCGAGATGGAGCGGAACGAGATCCGCCTGATGCCCGAGATCGAGCAGGAAGAGCTTGCCCTGATCTACGAGGCCAAGGGAATCCCGGCCGAACAGGCCCGCTCGATCGCCGCCGCGATCATGGTCGATCCCGAGAAGGCCCTCGCCGCCAAGGTCCGCGAGGAACTCGATATCGGTGAGCCCGGCGTCACCCCGCTCCGCGACGGGCTGGTCACCGGGACCGCCACGGCGATCGGGGCCATTATCCCCATCCTACCCTTCTTGCTCACCTCCTCGAAATGGGCGATCTGGATCTCTCTGACGATCAGCATGCTCGCCCACTTCGGCGTCGGCGGCGCCCGGAGCGTCTTTACTGGCCGGGGGATCTGGGCGAGCGGAAGGGACATGTTCCTGGTCGGCTTCGGAGTCGCCGCCGCTGGCTTCCTGCTCGGGCTTGCCCTGGAGCAGGCCATGGGCGGATCAGGACTGGCACCCATCGTCCCGATCCCGTGAGGCACGCCGGACATCGATCGAGACGGACGCGGGAGGGGACAATCCCCATCCCGCGCGACGCCGGGGATGTCGATCAACGATCCCGGATCTTCTCCTTGATGGTCCCGTTCGGCCGGACCTTGATCTTCACTTTCTCGTTGCCGGTGGCCGGGAACGCCTGCGAGGTCCGCGTGGTGAACTGCGGGTCGGTGACGTTCGGGTAGGCGTTGGGGCTGAAGAAGAGCGGCTGGACGGCCTGCGGGGTCACGTCGTAGCTCACGGTCTTCTGGGCGAGCTGGAAGTTCGCCCCGCTGTACGGGAACATCGCGTGGCGGCCCCCGTTGGCGACGACCAGATAGGCGGGACTGCCGTCCTCGCTCAGGACGATGTCCTCGACCTTGCCAAACTCGTTGGTCCCCTGGAGCTGAACCGTCGAGCCGAGGATCTGGCTGACCCGGATCGAACCCGAGGGGGCCGACGTGGTCGTGGTCGTCGTGACCACTTGCGCCTGGGTGAGGCACGATGAGGCGACCAGGAAGCCGCAGGCCAGGCCGGTGATCCGATACATGGTTTCGCTCCGTGGGAGAGGGTGAAATCCCGGACGCCTGCCCGGAACCTGGCGGTCTAACCAGCAAACCCTGTACCTCCATGGATCTGATTGGAGCCGGGCCGAGGTGCCCTGCCCCCAGGATTCGGGGGCGGCCCGGGCCATCCGATCATCGAAGGCGGGGCAAGGGTCGGTTCGGGAGCGGCTCGGACTTGCCGGCCCAGCCGAAGCGGTGGGACCGGCCGACCCATCGCGATTGCAGGCCGATCGAGCCCTCGGGGGTGATCCGGACGGTCGAGCCGATGACGATGGCCAACAGGACGAGCCACGCCAGGGCGGGCCACCATCGGGGCCAGGGCGAAGGCCCGTGATCGGGCCCGAGCGTGGCCAGTCGGCGGGGACGGATCAGCAGGGCCGCCCCGACGATCGCGCCGACCGCCGAGAGCGCCAGGCCGGCGGCGAACCCGGCCGGGCGGTAGCGGAACGCGACCCGGTGTTTCCCCGAGGGGAGGTAGACCGCCCGGAACGCGAGGAACGCCGGCCGGATCGCCACCGGGCGGCCGTCGAGGGTCGCGGACCAGCCGGGATCGAAGGTGTCGGCCAGGACCAGGTACGAGGGGCCCGACGACTCGGCGACCACCTCGACCCGTTCGGGCTCGTCAAGGGTGATCGAAGCGGTCCCGGACGGGTCGACCTCGGCGTCCTCGGGGAGGGGCCGGTCGGGGTCCTCCACCAGCACCCGCCGGCGGATCGCGGGGCCGAGCGTCGCGAGCTTCTCGGCCGCGTCGTCCTCGCCCACGGCGTAGAGCGGCCGGGCCATCAGTCGGGCCCGGGGCTGGGCATCCGGGTTCCGATAAATCAGGGCCGCCCCAACCTGCTCGGGCTCGCCCAGGCCGGCGATCGGTCGCCCCCCGCTCAAGAAATGCGTCACCCCCTCAACGTCGAATCGGTCCGACCCGGGCCGGGCCCCCTCATGGAACCGGAGAATCCGACGCGGGTAGATCGGGGTCTCACCCCCCGACGACCGGAGGCCCCAGACCGGCGCCAGGTTCCAGGCCAGGGCATCCCGGCTCGGGAAGAAGTCGATCGGCCGCGACGCATATCCCGGCGCGTTGGCCATCGCCCCGGCGATCCCGAGGACCCGTCCGAGCTCGCGATCGCGGGCCAGCCGGGCGGCCGTCGGAGGGGGCTCGGTCCAGTACCGCGGGTCGATCGTCGGGACGTCGCGCCAGTGGGCCCCGCAGAGTTCGGCGATCACCAGGAGCGGCAGGCAAGCCGTGAGGCGGGGGACACGCCTCCGGAGCGACAGGATCGTCAGCAGGGCGGCCGACGACGCCACCGATCGCGCGAGTCCCCAGGCGACTTCCGCTCCCAGCCAGCCGGCCCTGGTCCGTTGATCGGGCGTCGGCCAGCGTCCAGCCAGCTTCCAGAGCGAACCGTAGACGTAAAGGGCGATGCCGAGAGATATCACCGCGAGCACGACCCCGGCGATCACCGGACCACGCCATCGGACCCGGCCAGGCCGAGCCAGGCGATCGGCCCCGACGGCCGCCAGCGCCGCGACCGCGATCGAGACCCAGAGGTGATACCGGACGGGGATCCGCGAGCTGCCCAGCACCGGGATCCGGTGCATCGCGTCGAACAGGAACGTGAATCGCCCGAGCATCATCAGCAGGCCCAGCCCCGCCAGGAGCAGCCAGAAGCCGACCCAGCGGTCGCGATAGGCCCCGGCGCCGAGCATCGCCAGCGCCAGGCCGACGACGCCCACCGAGATGTCCATTTCGTGATAGGGATAATATCGGTCGATCCAATCGGTGTCCCGGGCCCGGGTTCCGTAGACTTCACGGGCGAAGAGGGTCGGCAGTAGTTCCGGATGCCAGGATCCGTAGGTCAATTCCTCCCAGGTCAGCCCACCCGCCCGGGGCGATCGGTCGAGGAGTTCCTTCGAAGGGATCCACTGCACGGCCGCGATCGCCCCGCCGAGCCCCAGCAGGATCACCGCCGAACCCGCCACGAAGCCCCGGGGGCGGGGGCCCCGTTCGAGCGATGCCCGGTAGAGGGCATAGATCAGGATGGCCAGGCCCGTCAGGAGGGCGCACTGGACCTGGCCGGCGAAGACCTGGCAGGCCATCGAGCCGGCCCCGAGCACCACCCCCCGGAGCCGCCCACCTTCCCACGCGACTTCGAGGGCCCAGAACGCCAGCGGGATCCCGGGCAGCGCGTTGATCCAGCTCGTATGGATCAGGTGCGCCCAGACGAACCCGCTCAGGCCGAAAACGCCGGCGCCGGTCAAGGCCCCGACGGGCCCGGAGTGCCGCCGGAGCCAACCATAGGCCGCCGCCCCGGCCAGCCAGACCGACGCCACCGTCTCCAGGTTCAGGGCCACCCAGGTCGCCAGCCAGGGATAAAATAGGTACTTGAGCGGATGGAAATAGCCCGCCTGACTCTCGCCGAACAGCGGGAGCCCGCAATACAGCCCAGGGTGCCATCGCGAGAACCGCCCGGACCGGATCTCGCCGGCGAGGAAGTCGCGGTACGGGTAATTGATCTCGCTGAGGTCGAAGTAGAACAGGGCCCCGCGGAGGCTCACCGCGTCCCAGAAGAACGCGACCACGGCGGCCGTCCAGGCCGTCAGGGCCAGGACGTCACCCCAGCCCCAGGGCCGCCGCTCGAAGGTCCAGGCCGGCTCGGGGTCCATCATAGGGGATTCGGGAACGATTTCAGGGAGATGCCGGATCGGCCCGCAGGGGCAAAATTACCATAAGATCGGAGACCTCGCACCGCTGAGGGTCGGACCAAACAACCAGAGGGTCAGAGGCACGAACGCCCGAAGATCGTCCTGCGGAGACCCTCGGGCGTCCTTGATGAATGATGCCCCAGGCGGAATCAGGCCACGTCGCGCCGGCGGTCGAACGGGAGGATGGCCCGGGCTCCGAAGAACGAGGCGATCGAGCCGACGACGTGGGCGAGGGCCTCGTCGGTCAGCTCGGGGTACATCGGCAGGGCGATCGTCTCGGCGGCGGCGGCCTCGGCGATCGGGAAGTCGCCGGCCTGGTGGCCGAGCGAGGCGAAGCAGCCCTGGAGGTGGAGCGGGATCGGGTAGTAAATCTCGCTGCCGATCCGGTCGGCCGCCAGGTGGGCCCGGAGCGGGTCGCGGGCCTCGGCCGGGACCCGGATCACGAACTGATTATAGACGTGGAAGTGGCCCGGCTTCTCGACCGGGAGCGTGGCGAACTCGCCCAGGCCGTCCCGCTCGAACAGGCGGCGATAGCGGTCGGCGACTCCTCGGCGGGCGGCGGTCCAGTCGTCGAGGTGGCGGAGCTTGACCCGGAGGATGGCCGCCTGGAGGGCGTCGATCCGGGCGTTGTAGCCGACCTCGTGGTGGTGGTACTTCGGCTCCATCCCGTGGACCCGAAGCCGGGCGACCTTCTGCGCCATCGCCGGGTCGTTGGTAGTGACCATCCCGGCGTCACCGAACCCGCCGAGGTTCTTCGAGGGGTAGAAGCTGAACGCCGCGGCGTCGCCCAGCGCCCCGGCCCGATGGCCGTGGTAGCCCGCCCCGATTGCCTGCGCGGCGTCCTCCAGGACGAACAGCTTGTGCTCCCGGGCCGTTTCGAGGATCCGGGCCATGTCGGCGGTCTGGCCGTAGAGGTGGACCGGGATGATCGCGCGGGTCCTCGGGGTGATCGCGGCCTCGATCCGGGCCGGGTCGATGTTGTAGGTCTCGGGCTCGATGTCGACGAAGACGGGCCTGGCCCCGGTCCGCCAGATCGCCCCGGCGGTCGCGAAGAAGGAGTAGGGCGAGGTGACGACCTCATCTCCCGGCCCCAGCCCGATTGCCATGAGCGGGAGGAGCAGCGCGTCGGACCCCGACGAGCAGCCCACGGCGTGCGCCGCCTCGGAGTAAGCCGCGGCCTCGGCCTCGAAGCCCGCCACTTCCGGGCCGAGGATGAAGTACTGGCTTTCCAGGACCTGCCGGACCACCGGCTCGATCTCGTCGCGGATCGTCCGGTACTGGGCCTTCAGGTCCAACGCCGGCACGGAGATCGGCTGGTTGGGATCGCTCATCGGCGGACACTCCCTTGTCGGTCGCCCGAGGCGGGCGGAAGTCCCCCGATTCCTTCGGGGGAGACGCCCTGATTTAGCCCGTTGTCCGATCTTCGTCAAGGCGAGGCGGCAGGGGCAACCTCGCGCCGGCATGGAACCGCCGAGCCAGTCCGCCGCCGACCATCCCCAGCAACGGGGCCAGCCAGCAATGGCCGATCCGCTGGAAGTCTTCCGGGTCGCCGGTGCCGAGGGTCCGGTAGAACAGGTGGGCCGGCCATCCCGAGTTGATCTGGTAGAGGACCGCCTGGCCGTCCGGGGCGGCCCGGGCGACGTCTTCCGGGCTGGCCAGGAACGAGGAAATCGTCTCGATCCCCCCTTGCCCGTCCGATCGCGTGAACACCACCCGGGGATGGACGACGAGGGGCCCAAGTTCACCCGTCCGACGCGACCGCCCCCGAAGCGATCGGCTCGCCCAGATCCTTTTCCATCGGCCCGGACCCCGCTATCCGCCCGACCGACGGCAGGGTCACCAGAGCCAGCCCCAGCGCCCCGACGGCGATGGCGGCGGCCTCCCAGAACGGCGCGGCGGTGTTCCCCCGGCCGAAGAGAAGGTTGGCGACGAGGTAGTTCGCCATCCGGGCCAGGGTCTGCGCCGAGGACAGGGTGCCGAAGACCGCCCCCTGCTCCCCTTCGGGGGTGATCCGCGACAAAAGGCCGCTGATCGTGGGCGAGACGAGCCCCTGACCGACCCCGACGGCCATCGTGGCCGCCAGCGTGGCCGCCGTGCCGCTCGCGACCCCGAGCCCGGCGAACCCCGCGACCAGGAGGACCAGTCCCGCGACAATCAACCGGGGCTCGCCGTACTTCGGGACCAGCCTCCGGACCATCCCCCCCTGCACCATCGCCGTGACCAGCCCGAGATAGGTGAACCCGGCCAGGACCCCGCCCGGGGTCCACTTCTGGCGATCTTCGAGATAGAGGCTGAATGTCCCCTCCAGCGCCGCGAACCCCAGGGTCGCCAGCGCCCCGAGCCCGATCATCCGCCCGACCCCCGGCAGGACCAGGGCGTCCATCAGCCCCCGGCGGCTGACCACCCGCGCCCGCTGCCGGGCACGGGCGTCGGCCGGGAGCGATTCCGGGAGGCGGAAGAGGACCAGGATCCACGCCAGCGTCGAGAAACCCGCCGCGGCCAGGAACGGCGTCCGGAGCCGCCAGTCGTCGGGCACCGGGGCATACTTGACCAGGGCCAGCCCGAGCAGCGGCCCGAGCACGAACCCGAGCCCGAACGCCATCCCGATCAGCCCGTAGCCCCGGGAGCGCTCTTCCGGCTTGGTCACGTCGGCCACATAAGCCTGGGCGACCAGGATGTTCCCGCCGGACGCCCCGTCAAGCAACCGGGCCAGGAACATGACCTCGAAGCTGTTCGATAGTCCCAGGATCAGGAACGAAACCGCCGTGCCGAACTGGCTCGCGGCCAGGACCGGCCGTCGGCCGTAGCGGTCGCTCAGACGGCCCAGGATCGGTCCGGCGACGAGCTGGGCCATCGGGTAGGCGGCCAGGAGCAGCCCGATCTGGAGCGGGGTGAACCCGTACTCCCGGGCGAAAGGCGCCAGCAGGGGCATCACGATGCTGAAGCCGAGCAAGTCGACCAGCACGATCGAGACCACGAGACCCAGCGGCGACATCGTCGGCAATTCCCCTTCCCGATCGGATCGAATTTCGAGGTCCGTCAGGCCGAGGCCACCCAGGCCCCCACGTCCCGGATCAGCCTGGCCTGGGCCATCATCATCGCGGACTCGCCGACGAACGCCCCGAGCTGGAAAGCCAGGTTCGCGGACCCAAGGGAGAGTCGCCAGCCCTCGGCCCCCGACCAGCCGGCCAGGAGGGCCAGCGGGACCCCGATTGCCCCGGAGGCGAACGCCTTCCGCCGGTTCTTCTCCGCCTGAGCCCCGACCCACCCGGGCATCCCGGCCGCCCGGGCCAGCCCCTCGACGCGCCGGCCAGTCGCCCGGAGGTAGGCCCAGACCGAGCCGTGGACCGCCAGGGTCGCGACCGTCCCCGCCGCCCCGAGCCGGCCGCCCGACGCCGACCCGGCCAGCCCGGCGGCGAAGCCCGCGACCAGGAGCGAGGCGGCGACCAGGGCCAGGGCCAGGAACGGGCGGGGCATGGCATCCCGAAGCGAGAACGCGGGGGCGGACCCGGCCCGACCTCGGGCCGAACCGCTAGGGTACGCCACGACCGACCCCTTTGGCAACGAACCTCGACCCCGGTTACAATGGCCGGACAACCCATCAGCCATCGCCACCCCGAGGCCCGCGACGTGAACGACGCCTGGATCGCCGACCGGATGGGGCAGATCGACGCTTCGGGGATCCGCAAGGCGTTCGACATGGCCCGATCGATGAAGGACCCGATTAACCTCTCGATCGGCCTGCCCGACTTCGACGTTTCCGGCCCGGTCAAGGCCGCCGCTATCGAGGCGATCCAGTCCGGCTTCAACGCCTACACCCCCACCCAGGGGATCGACCAGCTTCGGGGCAAGATCCAGGCCGCCGTCGACGCCGAGTTCGGCCACGCCGACCGCCAGGCGCTGGTGACCTCCGGGACCTCGGGAGCCTTGCTCCTGGCTCTTTGCTGCGTCGTCAACCCCGGCGACGAGGTGGTCCTCTTCGACCCGTACTTCGTCATGTACCGCCACCTGGTCACCCTGGCGGGCGGGACCTCGGTCCTGGTCGACACCTACCCCGACTTCCGCCTCGACCCCGAGCGACTGGCCGCCGCGATCACCCCCCGGACCAAATGCGTGATCGCCAACAGCCCGGCCAACCCCACGGGGACCGTCGCCCCGGCCGAAGACATGCGCCGGCTCGCCGGGCTCTGCCGGGATCGGGACGTCCTCCTGATCAGCGACGAGGTCTACCGGTCCTTCGCCTTCGACGAGCCCTTCGCCACCCCGGCCGCCTGGAATGAGGACGTCCTGGTCGTCGACGGCTTCTCCAAGTCGCACGGGATGACCGGATGGCGGCTCGGCTACGCGCACGGCCCGTCGCGGCTGATCGGGGAGATGGCCAAGCTCCAGCAGTTCAGCTACGTCTGCGCCCCGAGCATCGCCCAGAAGGCCGGCGTGGTCGCCCTCGACCAGGACCTGACCGCTCAGGTCGACGCCTACCGTCGGAAGCGCGACGCCGTGGTCGCCGCGCTGGGTGGCCTCTACGACCTCCCCCACCCCGGGGGCGCCTTCTATGCCTTCCCGAGGGCCCCCTGGGGGACCGCCTCCGAGTTCGTCGCCGAGGCGATCCGCCGCTCGCTCCTGATCATCCCCGGCAACGTCTTCAGCCGCCGGGACACCCACTTCCGGATCTCCTACGCCGTCGACGACGCCACCCTCGCCCGGGGCCTGGACGTCCTCCGGGGTCTGGCCCGCGACCCCCGATGAGGCCAAAGCCCTTAGCCCCCGGCGGCCGGGGCCGCCAGCCGAGCGACGAACCCGGCGTGCTCGGGAGTGGCCAGCCCGCGCTCCAGGGCGGCGATCAGGCCGTCGAGGTCACCGGCGAACAGCGCCGCCGGGTCCAGCCAGAGACCAGGGAAGACGCCCGAGCAATAGACCCCGCCCTCGCCGGCCACAAGCGCCTCGAACCGGCCGTCGCGCAGGGCAAACCAGCGGACCTCGTCGGGGTCGATTCCGACGAAGAGGTATTCGAGGACCCCGGCCTTCTCGTAATCGGCCTTCTTCGCGCCGAGGTCGTACGAGCGGCTCGACCGACCGACTTCGATGACCAGTTCCGGCGGACCGACGACGTAGCCACTCACCACCCTCGCGAGTCCGCCACGTCCTTCGAGAATCCGAAGCTGGAGATCCGGTTGGACTTCCGAATCCTCCCCGAGGATCGTCGAGACGTTGCTGACTCCTCGGAGCCCCGGCGTGAATCTCTGGTAGTGAAACAGCCAACCGTTCAGATCGAAATCGCCCCCGCCATGATCGTCGAAGAGCGGTGATGGCATGAAAACGACCCCTCCCACCAGCTCGGCCCAGTGACCTTCCGGCATGGCTGCATAGCGTTCGTGGAAGGTTGCCTGGTCGAGCCGCTGGCCGGCGACAAGCGGGGGGAGGACGCAAGAAGGGAGGCGATCAACGGTGCTCATCGGGGGAATCCCTCGCGCGGGGTCGAGGAAGGGGCGAAGGCGACCGGATCGCCGATCGGCCCTCAGGCGCTCTCCTTCTTCCGCTCCTTGGCCGAGGGGATCGGCACGGGCGGCGTGTCGAAGAGATTCTTCTCCTTGCGGACGATCTCGGGAGTGACGACGTATTTCCCCTTCTCCTTGGCGGCTTTGTCGGGGAGTTCGTACATCACGTCGAGCATGATCTCCTCGACGATCGAGCGGAGACCGCGGGCCCCGGTGTCCTTTTCCTTGGCCTTCTTGGCGATCTCGACCAGGGCCTCGGGGGTGAATTCGAGGTCGGCCTGCTCCATCTCGAAGAACCGCCGGTACTGTTTGACCAGGGCGTTCTTGGGCTCGGTCATGATCTGGACCAGGGCGTCCACGTCGAGCGGCATCAGCGGGCAGGTGATCGGGAGACGGCCGACAAATTCGGGGATCATCCCGTATTCAAGAATGTCGTCGGAGGTGACCCGGTCGAGGAGGTCGCCCAGCTCGCCGACGTGCTCGGCCTCGGTCTGGCTGCCGAAGCCGATGGTCTTACGGCCGACCCGTCGGGCGATGATGTTGTCCAGGCCCACGAACGTCCCGCCACAGATGAACAGGATGTTGGTCGTGTCCATCTGGATGTACTGCTGCTCGGGGTGCTTGCGGCCCCCCTGGGGCGGGACATTGGCGACAGTCCCTTCGAGCATCTTCAGGAGCGCCTGCTGGACGCCCTCACCAGAGACGTCGCGGGTGATCGAGACGTTGTGGTTCGTCTTGCCGATCTTGTCGATCTCGTCGATGTAGATGATGCCCCGCTGGGCGCTCTCCAGGTCGAAGTCGGCCGCGTGGAGGAGCTTGAGGAGGATGTTCTCGACGTCCTCGCCGACGTAGCCGGCCTCGGTCAGCGTGGTGGCGTCGCCGATGGCGAAGGGGACGTTGAGAACCCGGGCCAGGGTCCGTGCCAGCAGGGTCTTGCCGCAGCCGGTCGGGCCGATCAGGAGGATGTTCGACTTGTCGAGCTCGATCTCGGTGTCGTTCTCCTCGGCGTGAACCAGCCGCTTGTAATGGTTGTGGACGGCGACCGAGAGGACCTTCTTGGCACGATCCTGGTCGATCACGTAGGCGTCGAGCTGTTCCTTGATCTCCCGGGGGGTCGGGATGTCGGTGAACAGCGTCTTGGGGACGCCCCGACGACGCCTTTCCTGGTCGAGGATCGACTGGCAAAGCTCGATGCACTCGCCGCAGATGTAAACGTCGCCCGGCCCCTCGACCAGCGGGCCGACGTCGCGGTAGCTCTTGCGGCAGAACGAGCAATAGGCGTTCTTCTTGGTGTTGCTGGCCGTACCGGTCGGCGCACTCCCGCCACCACCACCGCCCCCCCGCTTTCCTCCGCCGCCCGACCCGCCGCCCGTGACGTCCTTACCCGATGGCATGCGTAGTCCTTTCGTCCCTCGGAAACGGGGGAACCCGGCCGTGCAGACAGCATCGGGTCGGAGTGGGGCGGTCAAGCGAAGGAAATCGGGCAGAGGCCCGCCCCGTCGCCATCGTCGGCGGTTCGTCCAGGGGCGACGAGCGTCCCGTCCCGGTCGTCCCGGCGAGGATCTTGGGTCCTCCGCCGGAGGTCTCCGACGACCCCATCGGGCTTCTCTGCCCATCATCCCCGCCGTCCGCCAACTGACTCATTCTAAGGTACGTTTCGCCCCCACGCAAGGCGACCAACGCAAGACAACGGGACCACCGGGTCGAAGGGTTGGCCGGGATCAGATGGGGGGGAAGGGAGGGTCGAGGCCAGCCTCGTCGTCCGGGCCCGGCGGCTCGCTCGCCTCGCTCCCCAGCCAGGTGACGATCCGCCTCGTGGACGCCCCCAGGGTGTAGTCTCCGAGAGCCTCGATCGGCTCCCAGGCGAGATCGACCAGGCCGGGGCCGGGGGCCGGCTCGCCCCCGAGCCAGGTCGCCCGGTGGACCTCCATCGTGACCCGGTGCGTGGTCACGCCGAACCGGAAGGTCCGGGCGACCGGACCGACCCAGGCCGAGATCCCCGCCAGGCGGCGGACTCCCTCCGCCAGGTCGACCGGCTCGCCGAGCGAGCGGCCCGCCGGATCGGGTCCGGACCGGTGGATCGTGGGGAATTCCCAGAACCGCTCCCAAAGCCGTCCCGGGCCGCGCTGAACCACCAGAACCCTCCCGCCTCGGGCAACCACAGCGCATGACTCGGCCACTTCCTTCGGGGCGGGCCGGGGCCTGACCACAGGGATTCGATCCTGGACACCTAGTCTGCGGGACAAGCATTCGCCCGCGACCGGGCAGGTCAGGCAAAGTGGGGCCCTGGGGATACAGATCAAGGCACCCAACTCCATGAACGCCTGGTTGAACGACCCGGCCCCGACCTCGGGGACGAGCCGGCCAGCGGCCTCCCAGAGCCGGGCTTGCGACCGGGTCGCCTTCAAGTCCTCGCCCCAGGCCAGCCATCGGGACAGGACGCGCTGGGTGTTCGCCTCGACGATCGGCGCGGGGCGATCGAAGGCGAAGGACAGGACGGCCCCGGCGATATATCGGCCGACGCCGGGGAGGGCCCGGATGGCCTCGGGATCGTCCGGAAAGACGCCCGCGTGCTCGGCCACGATCACGCGGGCCGCCGCCTGGAGCTGCCGGGCCCTCCGGTAGTAGCCAAGCCCTTCCCACGCTTTCAGAACGTCGGCCTCGTCGGCGGCGGCCAGGGCCCCGACGGTCGGGAATCGCCCCAGGAACCGGGAGAAATAGGGGATGACGGCCGTTACCGTCGTCTGGACCAGCATCATTTCCGAGACCAGGATCCGGTAGGGGTCCCGGTCCTCTCGCCAGGGGAGCCGGCGGTGGGCCTCGCCATACCAGTTGACCAGCCGTTCCCGGACCCTCCCGACCCAACTGGGATCCCGATCCGGAAAGTCTCCTTCGCTTTCGGGATCAGGCCCCCTGGCTCTTCCTGGACGCGAAATTCTCGCCATGTTAAGTACCCACTAGAACAGCTTGCGTCATTCTTGTTTCTTTTTAGGGATTAAATTTGCGATTTTGCCTTATTAATGTTGCTTTACCTATTGATTTCCCGCTTAAGGGAGTTAAACTCATGATGTCTGAGAGAGGACTGGGCCGATGTTGGCTCGGGTCCTCGCGGCGAAAAACGCCGTAAAGCTCTATCGAGACGAGAATTGACATCATGACCTGCTCCGCTCCCGCCAATTTCGTTTACGGAACAATTATCACGAATCCGCAAAACTTACTCGAACTTGCCTCACCCCGCCGAGTCCGCCCTGCCCCATCGTATCGAATCGCGACAAATCCCCTGGAACGGCTCGCCCAGTTGATGCTCTCCAACGAGCGGCTGATGGACGACCTGGCAACCAGCCGGAGCCGAATCGCCAGTGCCCGGGGGTATCTCGACGGCCCCGATTGTCACGTCCGGTTCGGCGAGGCCCACCTGGATCGTTCCCAGGCCAAGCATTCCGGGATCCTGGCCCAGCTCCGGGCCAACCGGATCGAGGCCCTCCACCTCCTGGCCGAGGCCGGCTCGGACGACTGATCGCACGCCACCGACGGACGTCACGCCGATCCACTCGTTCAAGGCCGAATCCCGGAGATTGATCATGGAACTATCGAAGCCGGATCCGCCCTTCGTGAACCTCTCGACCCGCTGGAAGACCCGACCGGAACGGGGCCTGGGAGACGACAGCGCATTTCGGAAGGTCCGGAAGGGGATGGAGGACCACCAGCCTCTGACCGACGAGCAGCGGGTGCTGGCCGAGGAATACCTCCCGCTGGCCCGGAAGTTGGCCAAGCCGCTCAAGTTGATGTTCCAGCACTGGAAGGACGAGTTCGAGTCGGCCGCCTGCCTGGCCCTGGTCGAGGCCGCCCGGGCTTACGACCCCAAACGGAAGATCCGGTTCGCGACCTTCGCTCGATTCCGGATCCGGGGGGCGCTGGTGGACGTCGGCCGTGTGATGGGGCTCGCGGGCTGGGAAGATGACCGCGAGAACTCCCCCAACCTGGTCACGCTCACCCCGTTCAACGAGGAGCACGGCAAGATCCTGGTCGCCTTCGAACCGCCGCCAGTGGGGGCCGACCTCGACGACACCGACGCCGTCGAACACTGGCTTCGCAAGCTCCCCCGGAAGCACGCTTCCGTCTGCCGCCTGTACTACCTCTACGGCAAGACACAAACCGAGATCGCCGGGGATCTCGGGTGCTCGCAGTCCGAGGTCACCCGGCTGCACAAGAAGGCTCTGGAGCTACTCTCCGACCCTTACGACGCCGACGGGAAGGCGAACCAGATGGCCTGGCGAAGGCGGAGGGCCAGTCGGAAGCCGGCCCCGACACCCGACCGCGAGACCCTCGACGCCTGATCGAACCCCAGCCATCCCCACGCGCGGCCGGACGGCCGCCGCGTTGAATCGTCAACCGTCCCTCGATGGTCCGCCTCCGCGATGCAGGAACTTTTGTCAACCTTTAAGGGAATGACCATGCTTGTCTTGAAGCGTAAAGAGGGGCAGTGGGTGGAAATCACGCATCGATCCGGCGACATCCTCCGGATCCGGGTCTGCCGGATCGAGCCGGGCCAGCCGGGACACCTGAACCTGGCGTTCGATGACGACGCCCGCCATTTCGGGATCGAGCGCCCCGAGCGCCAGCGCCGGACCCCGGAGGAACTGCCCGCCGCCACGGCCTGACGCTGGCTGGCCTTGATTTCGGGGACCTCGGCTTTCCGGGACCGATGTCGTGACCGAGGATTTGAGATCCAAGGAGGATGGCGGGGGTGGGCGATCCCTGGTTCCTGGAAACGCCGTTGTGTCCCAGGAATCCAGGCTCCCACGACCCGCCGTCCCGGGCGATTCAGGCCCCCGCCGCGGCGAGCACGCCTTCGGACGAGTGCACCGACGCATCAATCGGACGGACCAGGGCGATCTCGGTGCAATTGGGAAAGAGGGGACAGCGAACGCATTCATTCCAGATCTTATGCGGCAGCTCCGCCTTGTCGATCCGATGGAACCCGCACCGCTCGAAGAAGTCGGCCACGTAGGTCAGGGTGAAGACGGTCTTGATCTCCAGCTCGGCGGCCGATTTCCAGCACGCCTCGACCAGACTTCGGCCCACCCCGAGGCCCTGCGCTCCCTGAAAGACCGCCAGGCATTTCAATTCGGCCAGGTCTTCCCAGAACACGTGAAGCGCGGCACAACCAATGATCCGGCCATCGTCTTCGACCGCCACGAGGAATTCCCGGATCGACTCATAGAGTTCGCCCGGCGACCTCCGGATCATCAGCTTCTTGTCGGCAAACGCGCGAATCAACTCCTGAATCGACGGCACGTCACCGACTCGAGCGGGGCGTATGTTCAATCGAGGGACCCCCAAACCCCGGGTTCGCCGGGCGTTCTTGCTTCGGACCCGGCGGCAAACCGCACCGGCGGATGCTCCGGGGCCAGACTGGAAATGACATTTTACGGGCGAAGGTCCCCGAATCAAGGCCGGGCGATCACTTCACCACCGAAGGCTGCTCCGAGCGGGCGGTCTCGGGGACGAGCCGGGGCTCGGACACCAGGCGACGAGGGAGGACCCGTTCACGATAAAACTCTTCCATGTGGCGATAATCAGGACCTCGCGAGACCTCGACCAGGCCGAAGTTGCGCTCGATCTCATCGCTGGCTCGCTCCAGGCTCCAGCCGCAGTAGAGCATCCGGTAGGCCATCTGGACCATCGACGCCCGGTTGATTCCGTGGTGGCAGTGGAAGTAGACCGGCTGGTTCTTCGGGTCGGCGACAGCGGCGGCGGCGAGTTCGAGCTGGTCGGAGATGGCCCGGCGGTCGTTGAGTCCGCGGAGGTCGACGATCGGGACGTGGAGCCATCGGACGCCCAGCTCATCGGCCAGGGCCTTCTCCTGGACCGGGAGGGTGTGCTCGGGAGGATGGGCCAGGGCGACGACGGTCTTGATGTGATAGTCGCGAACGATCCGCCGCATCGGCCAGGGCTTCTGCCAGGCGCCCCGGTAGATCCGGCCCGGCTCGACCTGGGCGAAGCGGTCGGCGAAGACATAGTCGTGCCCGTGCCGCCAGGTTTGCTCCACGAGCAGGACGGCCAGCCCCAGGACGAGCAGCCTCCGAGCCCACATGCGTCGCGCGGTCATCGTCGGGACTCCGTTCCGTGGTCTGGTCGGCGGACGGGTCGACGACCGGCAGGCCCGGAGGATCGTAGCGATGGCCCCGGATCCGGGCAAGGTCGGTCGCCGTCGCGCCCAGAATACCGGTTAAAATCGGTTGAATGGGCGGTTGAGATCCAATCAAGGCGCGGGAACCGTCCCACTTTGACGTCGCCAAGGCCGATGGAATCCGTAAGATGCCTCGTCCGAGCGGCGAACCCGTCGCCGATGGACGCCCGCCCCTTCGCAACCAAGGGCCGTCGCCGGCCCTCGATCGAGGTAAGGACGATGACTCCGCGACGCTCGCTCTGGGGACTGATCGCCGCGACTGGCCTGCTCCGGCTCGCCTGGGCCGCGAGTCTGGGACCGGGGACCGACGAGGCCTACCACTACCTCTTCACGGTCCATCGCGACTGGAGTTATTTCGACCACCCGCCGATGCTCGCGGTGGTCGAGTCGGCGGGCCTGATCCTCTCGGGAGGCGTGGCCTCCGCGTTCGGGCTCCGGCTGGGATTTGTCGCGCTGTTTGCCGGCTCAACCTGGCTGATGGCCCGTCTGACCTCGCGGTTCTTCGGCCCCTGGGCGGGCGTCTGCGCCGCCCTGGCCCTGAACGTGGCGGCCTACCAGACGGCGGCGGCCAGCACGTTCGCCCTGCCCGACGGGCCGCTCCTGTTCTTCTGGCTCCTGACGCTCGACCGGCTGGCCGCGGCGTTCGAGGAGCCCGACCGACTCCGGCTCTGGGCGATGGTGGGCCTGGCCTGGGGCGGGGCGATGCTGAGCAAATATCACGCGGTGTTCCTGCCCGCCGGGGCTCTGCTCTACATCCTGGCCGAGCCCTCGGCGCGTCGGGTCCTCCGCAAGCCTGGCCCGTACCTGGCGGGGGCGGTCGGCCTGGTGGCATTCTCGCCGGTGATCGCCTGGAATGCCTCGCACGGCTGGGCGTCGTTCGCGTTCCAGGGGAGCCGGGCGATGTCCCGGATCCACTTCCGGCTCGACACCCTGGCGGAGGCGATCGGCGGCCAGGCGGCCTACCTGTTCCCCTGGATCTGGGTCTCGCTGATGATCGTGCTGGTCCGCCACGGCCGGCACTTCGCCCGGGGGGCCTCGGCCCCGGAGCGGTTCCTGATCTGCCAGGCGGTCGCGCCGTTGGCGGCGTTCACGGCGGTGGCCTGCCTCCGGCCGGTCCTGCCGCACTGGACGCTGGTGGGTTACCTGTCGCTCTTCCCGTTCCTGGGCCGCTGGTGGGAGGACCGCTACCGGCGAGATCCGGTCGGGATGCGGTGGCGGCTGGGACTCGTGGCGTTCGTCCCCCTGGCGATCACTGGGTTCGTGGTCGCCGAATACCGGACCGGGTTCCTCCAGCGGGCGGGGCTGCCGATCAAGGTCGATCCGACGGTCGACATGTACGGTTGGGACCAGGTCGAGGCCCAGCTCCGGCGGCGGGGACTCCTGGACGATCCCGAGACGTTCCTGTTCACCCGGAGCTGGTTCAGCAGCGGCCAGCTCGCCTTCGCGACCCGGGCCAGCGGCGTTCCGGTCCTCTGCTACAACCACAAGGACGCTCGGAGTTTCGCCTTCTGGAGCCGTCCCGAGGACTGGGTCGGGCGTGACGGGATCCTGGTCTCGGTCAGCGAGATCGGCTATGAGCCGGAGTGTTACGAGCGGTTCTTCGAGCGGATCGAGCCGGCCGGGAGCTTCGAGGTCGCCCGGGCCGGTGGCCCGGTCCGGAAGGTCCGCCTGTTCCGGTGCGTCCGGCAGCTCGCAGCCTTCCCCTTCCTGCCCGGCGAGCCCGACCCGGCCCGCTTCCGGGTGGTCGCCGAAGCGCCGGAGGATGGCGAGATCCGGCGATGATCGGGCCGGACCCTCGTCGCTGGGGGCGGGCGGGAGCTTTGAGGTCCGCCGGGCGGTCGGGCGGTCCGCCCGTTTCCCGGCCCGGTTACAATGGGGGCGAGGTGGGGCCCGGCCGAGGGGCGTCCGGCCCGCCACGCCGAGGAGCCGAGCAGCCATGGATTTTCACGCGACCATCCCCGCGGACCGGATGGCAAGCGGCCCGGCTTCCAAGGTGGTCGGCCTCTACCAGATGCTCCTCCGGCGGAACCTGGAGCATTTCTTCCCCTATGCGATGCTTGACCTGGCCGGCGACCGGAGCGTCATCCACGTCGAGGGCCTGTCCCGGCAAGAGCGCTACCGGATCGAGGACGACCCCGACGGGATCGGCCTGGCGATCGAGTGGCTCGGGACGAACTTCCTGTTCGTCCCCGGCAGCCCGACGCCATTCCTGCCCGCCGAACGCCGGCTGATCGACGTGATCGTCAAGGTTCTCGACCACCGGTTCCTCAACCTGTTCGACCCCGAAGCGGTCCAGCGAGTCGAGATGTTCCAGTACGCCCTGGAAGACTTCATCGTCACCGAGTATCTGGATCCGCCCGAAGCCGTCCGGGTCCCCGCGGCCCTGGAGGCCCTCCGGGTCGCGGCGCTTTCGACCTACGAGAATCGGCGGGTCTCGACCGGGGCCCTCCTGCTCGGGACCGACGGCGACCCGGCGCTCCCGGGATGGACCAACACCGTCGGGGCGCCGCGATACGGGGTCCGGCTGACGGCGATCAAGGGCTTCCACCGGCTCTGCGACGGTGTCCGGACCGTCTACGTCGTCGATCGCCACGGCGACCTCGGCCGGGCCGTTGACATCGCCCGCTGGGCCGACCTGACCCGAGGATCCGAGCCGCCGTCGAGTCTCTGCCCCCGGGCCTACTCCGACCACGCCCGGGCGACCCGCGACGGCGGGCACCTCTGCCTGGTCCTCACGCCTTCGCAGGAGATCAAGGTCTTCGCCGGCGGCCACCTGGCGTTCTCGTTCAGTGACGCCCGGTGGCGGCTGCTGGACATCCCCACCAAATACGCCACCTGGTGCCGGGCCGTCGGGGCCTCGAACTGCCGCGACCTGGCCGCGAAGCTCTTTCAGGCCGCCTTGAACCTGGGTGAGGACCGCAAGGGGGCTCTTTTCGTCGTCCTCCGCGACCCCGCCGCCTCGATCCCGCAGTTGATCGCCCCGACCGACCGGATCGACGAGGAAGTGGCCGTGGACGACCCCGAGGACCCCGATAATCTTTCGCCCCGGCTGGCCAAGAGATCGCTCCACCACGTCGTCCGAGGCCGAGGGCTGGCCGACATCGATCCCGCCGTCCTGGAGGCACTGGCCGGGATCGATGGCGCCGTGGTCACCGACCGCGACGGCCGGTTGCTGACCTTCGGAGCCATCCTCCGGATCGCCCCCGAGACGCTCAAGGTCGCCCGGGCCGTCGAGGGGGCCCGGACGCTGGCCGCCCTGGCCGCATCGCTGCACGGGCCTACTCTCAAGGTGAGCGAGGACGGGTTCCTCACCATGTTCCTCGGCGGCCGCAGGGTCTGGGAACTCTGAACTTCAGACGGGGAGGCGGAAGGATCAGGCGTCGGGCTTGGCGGAGCGGGTCCGTGCCCGGATGATCCCGTTGTGAACGGGCACGGTGGCCCGGGCCTGCTGAGTCGGGCGGGCCGTTCGGGGGATCCGGACTTCGTCGGTGACCCCGGTCAGGAAGTCGCGGACGGCCCTGAGTTCGGAGGCGTTGATTTCGGGGAGCTTGGTTTGCATGAGATCGGGGGTCGGAGCCTGCGGGATAGGAATTGCCCCGGGACACCATGTCGCGGGGGATGCTCGATCGGGGGAGAGGCCGAGCAGGAAGACCGCAAATACCGGGCCGAAGCTGTTCGTCTCGTCGGGTAAAGTCGCGGCCTGGCCTTAACTTCCGAGCGGTCCAATGATACTATCGGTCGATCGGAGAGCTTGTCCATCGGAACTGACGAGTCCGAGGCATTTTCCCCTCACCGACGCGGGCTCGTGTGCCCCATCGGGAGGCAAGCCTGTCCCGATGGGTGGGCGATCGCGTCTCTCCCGAATCCCGACGTGGTAGACGCATCCAGAACGGTGACGGACAACCCTTTCCAGCGAGCGGCCTTCCTGACCGGGCCGACGGCCGTGGGCAAGACGGCGGTCGGCGTCGCCCTGGCGCGCCGGCTGGGGGCCGAGGTGGTCGCCCTCGACTCGATGACGCTCTATCGGGGGATGGACGTCGGCACTGCCAAGCCGACGCCCGAGGAGCGGGGCGGGATCCCGCACCACCTGATCGACGTGCTCGGACCCTGGGAATCGGCCAGCGTGGCCGACTATCGCCGGTGGGGGCTCCGGGTCGTGGCCGGCCTGGAGGCCCAGGGGGTCCGGGCCCTGTTCGTCGGCGGCACGGCGCTCTATCTCAAGGCCCTTTTGCGCGGTCTGTTCGACGGGCCGGGAGCCGACCCCGCGCTCCGGAGGGCTCTGGAGGAAGAGGCCGACCGCCTGGGCGACCCCGCCCTGCATGCCCGGCTGGCCGGGCTCGACCCGGCCTCGGCGGCCCGGCTCCACCCCAACGACCGGCGGCGGGTCGTCCGGGCCCTCGAAGTGATCGAGGCGACCGGCCGGACCCTCAGCGAGCAGCAGTCCGAGCACGCCCGGGCGGCCCCGGGTCTCCTCCCGGTCTTCGCGCTGGAGCGTCCCCGGGCCGAGCTGTTCGGCCGGATCGATCGCCGGGTCGAGGCGATGTTCGATGGCGGGATGGTCGAGGAGACGCGGGCCCTCTGGGAGGCCTCCCGCCCTCCCGGGCCGGTGGCGGCGCAGGCGGTGGGATACCGCGAGGCGCTCGACCTCCTGGCCGGTCGGGTCGACCGGGCCGGGGCCATCGAGCGGGCCCAAACCCGGACCCGGCAGTTCGCCAAGCGGCAGGCAACCTGGTTCCGCGGACTGGCCGAGGTCCGAGCCTGGCCGGTGGCCCCGGACGAGCCGCCCGAGGCGACCGCCGATCGTCTGGCCGAGCGGATCGAGGCGGATCATTGACCTTCCGCCCTCGGCCCCGATCGGGTATCACGCCCCCAAGGCCCCGGAACTCCGGCCGATCGGCCCCGAGCCGGGGCGCGGCCCGTCCGTCCGTCCCGAGGAAGCCGCACGATGGCGTCGGCCGGGGTCGTTCCCAGGGAAGGGACCGTTCAAATGATCGGGCGAATCGACTCGACCCCAGACCGATGGCGGGGCCAGCACCCCGATGGTCCCGGCCCCCGGGCCGCCCTCCTGGCGATCATGGCGTTGGTCGCCCTCGCCGGGTTCTCGATGGCCCGGGCGCAGGCGCCCAAGGCCCGACCCAAGGCCGTGACGCTGGCCCCGAGCGAACCGCCGGCCCTCTCGCCCGATGGGCCGGCGGTCCTGCCCGACTTCAACCAGCAGGCCCCGCCGGGCGACCCACCCCCCATCGAGGCGGCCCCGCCCCCGATCGCGGGGCCCGCGCCCAAGCTCGACCCCAAGGTCGAGCCGGCCGATGCTCCCGACGAGAAGAATCCGCTCCCGGACGCCAGGATCCCGCCGGGTGGTGCCCCCGGGTCCTCGGGACGCCCCGCCGGACCCGAGCCGGACCCCTTCGCGATCCAGCCCGACCGGCTCAGCCTGGGCAAGCAGCGGGTCCAGCTCTCGGTCGAGGTCAAGGCCCCCCCGGTCATCAACCTCGGCAAGGAATCGGTCGTCCGGCTGCTCGTCACCAACGAGAGCGACACCGACGCCTCCGGCGTGTCGGTCGTCTACCAGCTCCCCGACGCCCTCCAGTTTCTCTCCAGCACCCCCGAAGCCACCCAGGTCCCGGGTGAGAAGGCCCTCTACCACTGGAAGAAGCCGATGCTCGCCGCCCGGGGCGAGTGGGTCGTGGTCCTGAAGGTGGTCGCCAAGGAGGCCCGGGCCATCGAGCACGCCGTCTCCGTCACCGCCAAGGCGGGGTCGAGGGCCAACGCCACGGTCCAGGAGCCCAAGCTCAAGGTCGAAACCAATGCCTCGCCCGGCCGACTCCTCAAGGGAAACCAGGTGACCTTCACCATCGTCGTCCGGAACCCCGGGACCGGCCCGGCGCGGAACGTGATCGTCCAGGCCAAGCTCAGCAGCGGTCTCCGCCAGGGCCACGACGATTTCGTCGAGCAGACCATCCCCGAGATCAAGCCGGGCGAGAGCGTCTCGCTGGACCCCCTGATCGTCGATACCATCGCCGGCGGCCAGCAGACCTGCACCGTCGAGGCCCGGAGCGCCGACGTCAATACCGTGGTCGAGGACCAGCGGGTCACGCGGGGCGTCGAGGTCACCATGCCCGACCTGGCCGTCAAGCTCACCGGCCAGGACTTCCGCTACACCGGCCAGACCAACGAATACAAGCTCTCGGTCACCAACCCCGGTTCGGCCCCTGCCAAGAAGGTCAAGGTGTCCGTCAGTCTCCCGCAGCAGGGCGGCAAGTTGGTCGCCCTGCCCGACCGCGCCAGCTTCATCAAGGAGTCGCGCAAGCTCCTATGGACCCTCGACCAGATCGAGCCCGGCCAGACCCTCGACATGGCGTTCGTCTACCTCACCAGCACGCCCGGCCTGTACCGGGCGACCGCCGAGGCCACCTCGGGCGAGATCCGCCGGAGCGACGCGGTGTCGACCGAGGTCTCGGGGATCGCCGTGCTCGACCTCCAGATCACCCAAACGGCGCGCGTGATCGACGTCGGCAAATCCACCTATTACGATCTCACCATCAAGAACACCGGATCCAAGGAAGCCACCCGGCTCCAGCTCAGCGGCAAGCTCACCAAATTGAAGGTTCTCCAGCACTTCAACGTCGACAAGGGCCAGTTCCAGTTCAACGTCCAGACCGGCCAGTTCGTCTTCCCCGAGATCGAACGGCTGGCCATCGGTCAGTCGATCACCTTGAGCCTGGAAGTCCAGGCCGTCGAGAGCGGCCCCGGCGGCTGCCACGCCTTCCTCGCCAACGCCGAAATGGGCGCCGAGGACGCCAAGGTCGAGGACGTCATCTCGACCACGATCACCGGCAACGGCCGACCCAGGACGACGCCGAGATAATGGTTAATCGGCAATGATTGATGGATGAGGATCGATCCTCCGAATCGGTCATCCGGCTCGGCGATCCCGATCAGCCATCAATCATCCGTCATTTCCGCATCGATGGGCGGAGGTCAGCCGCTGGCGGCGAGGGCCTTGAGGTCGGCCCGCTGGCCTTCGTAGGTCTCGGCGAAGGCGAGGACGGCGGGGTCGGGCTCGATCCCCCAGGACTGGCAGGCCTGGCGATAGATCGCGGGCCACCAATTTTCGTGGTCGGTCAGGCCCTGATCGCGGAGTTCGGCCCAGTTGCTCAGGACCCTCGACCAGCATTGATCGCCATAGGCCAGGGCCTCTTTCCACTTGCCGACCTGGGGGATGTACCACTCGCGGCCGATCGAGGCGTGCAGAACCTCGTCGGCCCAGTCGTAGTCCTGGATCGTGGCCATCAGCGGGTCGCCCGACCGGACGCCGGTCTCCCATTCGTACTTCTTGCCGGTCTTGGGCATCAAACCCTGCTCGATGAAGTAGAGGACGGCGTGCCGCTCCAGGGGCGAGCACTCGGTGTTGAGCCGGAGCGACCAGTTGTGGGTGATCCGGGCCTCGGTCCAGTCGACCCCGTTGGCGACGAAGCCCACCTCACCCATCATGGCATGCCGGGCCTCGTCCCAGAGCTGGCGGGTCATGTCGCGGTAATAGCCCCAGGGCTGCCCCTTGGTCTGGTGGATGATGCTGGCCATCATCTCCGGGACGTCGATCTCGCGGAGCCGTTTATAGAGCATCATCAACGACTTCGACCGGGCGTCGAAGTCGGGGTGATACAGGAACGCCTCGGCGTTGACCCCCTGGTTGTAGAGGTCGCGGAACCGCTCGTCGCGGCGGGGGACCGGGTCGAAGACGTAGGGCGTGGCCGAGTGCATCCGCTCGACGGGTTTGCCCGGTTTGCCCGGAGGGGCGTCGCCACCGTCGATCCCCCCGGCGGCGTCCAGGATGACTTCCAGCCGGTCGAGCCAGGGCTTCATCGCCGCCCGGGCCTCAGCATCCACCAGGGATTCGATCGCCCGGTCGCCAAAGGCGAGCATGTCGGCCACCTCCAGGCGGGCAAACCGGCAGACCCGGACCGAGGGGGCGTCGGTCAGCGGGTTGGTCTGGTCCTGGTGCCAGCCAAGGGCGATGTCGAGCGCCGGGAGGGCCGCCCCATAGAGGCCGGCGAGCAACTCGCCCGTCGTGGGAGCGGCCATGACTTCGTCGAAGAAGATTTCCAGATTGGGGTCGGGCACGACGTCCAGGCCGAGCGGCGGCTCGCGCATCTCGCCGACCCGGACGCGGAGGGCCTCGACGTGCTCGGCGCAGAGGTAGGCGTGGTGGGCGAAGGCGGTTTTCAGCTCGAAGATCGGCTCGGCGGTGATCCGCGCGGTGAAGACCTCATGGAGCCGCTTCAAGGCGTAATGGTATCGCTTGAGCCGGGCCACGCACGCCTCGACGCCCAGGCCGGGCCGGGCGGCCTGCTCGAACGTGGCCAGGCCGGCCAGGGGGGGCAGGCCGCGATAGGTTCGGTAGTCGGCGATCGACCGGGGGGCGCTCATCGATCTCAGTCCTGGGTGACTTGCGGCTGGTGGTCGGCCTGCCGGACCGGGGCGGAGGTGGGAGGCTCGAACCGGGGCACGGACGACTCGGCCAGGTCCGACGGGGTGAAAGTCGGCTCGGGCTTGTAGGAACCAGCCGGCTTCTCGTCGTAGCGGAACTCCTCTTCGAGGCTGCGGATCCCCTTCTTGAACTCGACGATCCCCTTGCCCAGGGTCCGGCCGACCTCGGGGAGCCGTTTGCCGAACAGGAGGACAGCGAGCCCGAAGACGACCATCATTTCCAGCGGGTTCAGGTTGCCGAACATCGCGTCGCGTCCTCCATCCTCGGCCAGTCGGTCGGGCGGGTCAGTCGAGGTCGGGGGTCGCCGCGGGCTTGGCCGGCTTCTTGTCGGCGGTCACGGCCGTGTCGAGGTCGTCCTCGATCCCGGCGACGCCCTTCTTGAACTCGGTGACGCTCTTGCCGAGCGACTTCATCACGCTGGGGAGGCGGTTGCCAAAGATCAGCAACGCCACGAACCCGACGACCAGCACTTCATAACCGCCGGGGATCCCGAAGGCGATCGGCATCATGGGACAGGCTCCTGGGGGACAAGGTGGAATCGGGCGAGGCGACGCGACGCGACGGGGAATCGGGCTCAGGCCCCCTTGGGCTCGTCCTCGACGCCGTTGATCCCCTTCTTGAATTCGGTGAGGCCCTGGCCCAGCGACTTCATCACCCCGGGCAGGCGGTTGCCGAAGATCAGCAACGCCACGAAGGCGACGACCAGGAATTCATATCCGCCGGGGATTCCGAAGGCCAGCGGCATCATGGCGAGGTCTCCATCGGTGCGAAGGTCGGAGGGGCGTTCACGGTCCCGGCCGGTGGACGATGGTCATCCAGGTCACGACCCAGGCCGCCACGGCCGCGGCGGCGGAGGCCGCGACGACCAGGAACCAGCGATCGCCGAGCCAGGCCAGGGCAGGTCGTCCCGTCGCCCCCGGGGGGCGGGTCGTCCAGGGCCGGGCCGCGCGGGCGAAGCCGCGTCGGGCCGTCTCCGACCGACCGTACAGGGCGACCACGACCAGGAGCACCAGGACCATCTCGCGTGGGCCGGGCAGCAGACCCCAGAACCATCCCATCAGGGCCGGGTTGTTCATGCGAGGTCGATGCCCGGATGCGGGAGGGCGCCGGGGGGACCGGACGCGGATCGCGCAATCGTGACCAATGGGGAGGGCCGACAGATCGGCACCGACCAGGGGAAGCGTCTCGACGGGGACGACGCAGAGGAGGGTTTCTCCCTCCATCCTATCCCATGGGGGCCGAGCGTCAACCCACTACCCGGCCCCGACCCGGATTCCCGACGCGGGATTGCGGATCGGGGGCATCAAGGGTTAAACCGGAGCAGTCGCGGAGCCGTGGAGATCGGTCGGAGGACGAGAGTGGTCGATTTGAACGTCAGGCTGGGGCGGCTGACCCTGGCGAATCCGATCCTGGTCGCCTCCGGGACGTTCGGCTACGTCCGCGAGATGGCCGGCTTCGTCCGCCTCGACCGGCTCGGCGGGGTGATCCCCAAGACGGTGACCCTCCGCCCCCGCGTGGGCAGCCCGACGCCGAGGACGGTCGAGACCCCCTCGGGGCTCCTCAACGCGATCGGGCTCGACAACGACGGGATCGGCCACTTCATCGCCCATCACCTGCCCTATCTCCGGACGGTCGGCACGGCGGTGGTCGCCAACATCGCCGGTGAGGACGAGGACCAGTTCGTCGCGATGGCGGCAATGCTCGGCGAAGTGTCCGGCCTGGCGGCGGTCGAGCTGAACCTCTCATGCCCGAACGTGAGCCACGGCCTCGACCTGGGGATCGACCCTCGGGCGGTCGAGCGGCTGGTCCGGCGGGTCCGAGGGGCCTGCCCGCTGCCGATCATCGCCAAGCTGACGCCCAACGTGACCGACATCGTCGCGATCGCCCGGGCCTCGGCCGAGGGCGGGGCCGACGCGGTGAGCCTGGTCAACACCTTCCGGGGTATGGCCGTGAACTGGCGACGCCGCCGCCCGATCCTGGCCAACGACATCGGCGGCCTGAGCGGACCGGCGATCAAGCCGCTGGCGCTCCGGATGGTCTGGGAGGTGTCACGCGCCTTGCCCGGCCTGCCGATCATCGGGATCGGCGGGATCGGCGAGGCCGAGGACGCCCTCGAATTCCTGGTGGCGGGCGCCACCGCCGTCCAGGTCGGGACCGCCACGTTCGCCGACCCGACCGCCGCCGAGCGCGTCCTCGACGGGATGATCGCCAAGCTGGAAGCGGAGAGAATCGGGCGGGTGGCCGAGATCGTCGGCACCCTCCGGTCGAACTGCGAGGCTTCTCCCCTCCTCTCGGATCGGAGCAAGTAAGCCGATCCCCCTTCACGCGGGATTCACGCTGGATTCGCGGCGCCAGATCCGATAAATCGTCCCCCGGACCCGCCCACCATCCTCGGTCTCGGCCTCGGCCGCTCTCGGTTGGCAATCGAGCCCGCGGCCGGCGAGGGCTTCGACGAAACCCCGGGCCGCGACGCGGTCGGGGTCGGTGATCAGGGCCTCGCCCCCGGGTCCGAGCATCGCTCCGATCACGCCTGCGACCAGCGGGACCAGCCGCTTCTCATAGGTCACGTCGGCCCCGAAGATCAGGGGGTAACGCTCATCGGGGGGATCCCGCCAGTCGAGCAGGCCAGTCGAATAGAGCGACGGTCCAAACCCATTGGCCCACGCGCTCCGATCCAGGAACCGGAGCGGCGTGAGGTCCTGGTCGGTGAAGTGGACGTGCAAGCCCGCCGAAATCCCGACCAGCCCCGGCAAACCCAGCCCGCAGCCGATCTCCAGCGCCCTCATCCCGGCCGGCCAGCCCCCGGCGGCGATCGCCTCGCCCAGCAGGAACGCCCCCGGCCAGAGGTAGGCCCAGTACGGCATGTAGTCGTCGACGGCATTCCAGGCGGCCACCTCGGGGTGATCGAGCAGGCGGTCGGGATCGCCCGGACGGACCAGGACGATCGACCGACCGGCCACCCGGATCCGCGATTCCCGGACCGGCCCGTCATAGGGGCTCTCCACCCGAGGCGTTGGCTCCATCGCTCCGTTCACCCAGATCGACGCCGGCCGGAAGTTGATTGACGACCCGCGATGGCAAGGATACAATCAAGCTGTTGAGATTGAATCTCAACAGCGACTGCTGCTTGCTCCCACCCGCCCCCGAAACTCACCGACCTCGATGGAACCCCCCATGTCGCGGACCCTGGTGATGGTCGCCCTGCTGGCCTTATCGTCCTCGATGCCCGAGGCCGCCGAGGTGAAAGGGCGGGTGGAGATGCCCGACTCCTGCTCGTCGGCGGTCAACCCGGCCGTGGTCGCGTTGGAGCCGGCCGACGGGGCGACGCTCGGGGAAATCCCCAAGGCGCCGGCGATGGCGGCCCTGGTCAAAGTGAATCAGCACGGGCTCCAGTTCGAGCCGAGGGTGCAGGTGATCCGGGTCGGGCAGACGCTCCGGTTCACCAACCAGGATGCCGAGACGCACAACGTCCACATCCTGACGCCGGGGTTCCCGTTCAATCGGAGCATGGCACCCAACGTACCGGCGGACTACGTTCCGGGCAAGCCCGGGGTGATCCGGCTGGTCTGCGACATCCACAGCCATATGAGGGGTTACGTCGTCGCGACCGTCTCCCCCTGGGCGATGGTCTGCAAGTCGAACGGGGCATTCGGATTTGTCGGGGTCCCCGACGGTCGTTACGTCCTGTCCGCCTGGCACGAGATGGGCGAGCCGCTCCGCCGCGAGTTCCAGGTGAAGGGGGGCCTCGCGGTCGACCTCGGGACCGTGGTCCTCAAGGGCTTCCCCGTCCCGGTCGCCGCGCAGTCCTCGGCGCCGGTCCGGCCCTGGGCCGAGGTGACCGACCGGATCGGGGTGCTCCTCTCGGAGGCCCGCGCGACCGTCCGGAAGCCGGGCGGGATGGTCGGGATGGTCCGGGCCCGGAAGCTGGCCGAGGACGCCTACTGGGGCGAGTTCGAGTCGTCCGACATGGAGACCGCCGTCCGCCGCCATCTCGGCTTCAAGCGGGCCGGGGCGATCGAGGGGCAGTTCCTCGGGATCCGCTCCGCCATCAAGGCCGTGGCCGAGGAGAAGGCCCCGGCGGCCGAACTGGTGAACCGGTCGCGGCAGCTCCTGATCGACCTGTCGAAGGCGTCGGACGACCTGAGGCGGCTGAAGGTGAACGATCGCCGCGACGTGGGGACCTCGGTGAACCGGTCCGAGGCGGTCGCCGTCCCGGGTGCTTCGGAGCGGTCCGGGCAGCTCAAGGCGCTGGCGGCCTCGTTCGAGGGGGTCCGGACCCTGGCCGATGGCGGCCAGGCCGCAGACGCTTCCTCGGCGATGACGGACGCTTATTTCACCGACTTCGAGCCGCTGGAGCGGCTGCTCAACGTCCGGAGGCCGCAGGAGGTCACGCCGCTGGAGTCGCGGTTCAACGCGATCCGGGGGCGGGTCGACTCGGGCCTGAAGGGGGCCGAGCTGGCGAGCGACCTGGACGGGCTTCGGGGCGAGGTGGTCGCGGCCCTGGACCGGTCCGAGCGGGCGGCGGCCGGCTCGTTCGGGCTGGCGTTCGCGAACTCGCTGGTCACGATCCTCCGCGAGGGGGTCGAGGTCATCCTGCTGTTGACGATGCTCTTCGCCCTGGTGGCCAAGGCTGGTCAGCCCCGGGCCCGGTCGGCGATCGGCTGGGGGATCGGCGTGGCGGTCGTGGCCAGCGGCTTGACGGCCGTGGGGCTGAACCTGCTGGTGGCCTCCGCCCAGGGCCGGACCCGCGAGGTGGTCGAGGGCTCGGTGATGCTGGCCGCGGCCGGGGTCCTGTTCTCGGTGAGCTACTGGCTGATCTCGCAGATTCAGGCCAGGCGGTGGGCCGAGTTCCTCAAGGGGCAGATCGCGGAGGGGGCCAAGGTCGGCGGGCTCGGGACGCTGGGTCTGACGGCGTTCCTGGCGGTCTACCGCGAGGGGGCCGAGACCGCCCTGCTCTACCAGGCGATGATCTCGGGACAGGGCGGCTCGCGTGACGGACTGATCGGCCTGGCCGTCGGGCTCGGCGTGGGCTTCCTGCTGCTGGCGGGGGTTGCCCTGGCGATCCGGTCCACCACGGCCCGGCTCCCGCTCCGGCCGTTCTTCAAGGTGACGGGCTTCGCGCTCTTCGCGATGGCCGTCGTCTTCGCGGGAAATGGGGTCTTCGAGCTCCAGGGTGCCGGCTACCTCAAGATCACGCCGATCGACTGGTTAGGCGCCGGACTCCCCGCGATCGGGATGCATCCGAACGCCCAGGCCCTCACGGTCCAGGGGCTCCTGCTGGCCGGGGCGCTGCTGGCGCTGGTCGTCCCAGCGATCGAAGGGCGGGGCCGGCCCTCGCGGGCGAAGGTTGCCCCGCCCACCGCGGGCGTCGGCGTCTGAACGGCCGATCAGATCCGATGGCCGGGTCGTCTATCCTTCGGGAGGTAAGTCGTGAGTCAGTCCTGGACGGGCCCCCTGATCTCCGGCCTGATCGTAGTCGGGGTGGGGGCGGTCCTGCTCCTCAACCTCCAGTCGCCGGGCACGACCCGACAGCCCCGGCCGAGCCCCGAGCGGCCGAAATCCGTCGTCGCCGAACCGAAGGGCCCCGCCGCCGGAGGTGAACGGCCGATCGGCGACCCGGTGGTGAAGAACCACATCCAGGTCGCGGCGGTCTATCTCGCGGCCGTGGCGATGGACGGCTCCGACCCCGGCTCGGTCGGCGGGTCCGAGCTGATCCACCTGGAGGCCGACGTCAAGGCCACCGAGGACAACCCCAACGGGTTCGCCAAGGACGAGTTCGTCCCCTATCTCAAAGTCGCCTACGAGATCGTCCCCGCCGCTGGCGGCCCCGCGATCGAAAAGGGGGAGCTGACCCCGATGATCGCCGGGGACGGCCTGCATTATGGGGCGAACGTCGTCCTGCCCAAGGTCGGCAATTACCGCCTGGTCTTCGATCTCCAGCCTCCCTCGGCTGGCGGCCTCGGCCGCCATAGCGACAAGGCCACCGGCGTCGCCCCCTGGTGGGAGCCGTTCCGGGCAACGTTCGAGTGGGCCGTCGAGCCGAAGGCCACGTCCGCCCTGGCCGGGACACGCTGACTTCCGCCCGCGCGTAACCCCGTCGCATGCAAGGCCGAACGCCGATGCTTGGGGGGCAACCGGGACCGGACCGTAGGCATGCGTCACCGCCGATTTGACTCCCTCACTCCGACTGCCTAGCATAATCGGGAGAGCCGGGCGCTTCCCCGCGTCCCAGGACGCCGCGGGCCATCCGCACTCCGGGCGGCGTCACCTTCCCACCTGGAGATCGCATCGATATGGCGACGGAGCGACCCCGGACCCTCGGCGAGCTGAAGGCCAGCGGCTACAAGAGCGAGCCGGTCAAGGACGAGATGCGCCGCAACCTCGTCCTGAAGATCCAGTCCGGCGAGCCACTGTTCCCCGACATCCTGGGCTACGAAGAGACGGTCGTTCCCCAGATCCAGAACGCCATCCTTTCCCGCCACGACATGCTCTTCCTCGGGCTCCGGGGCCAGGCCAAGACCCGGATGCTCCGCCAGCTCGTCCACCTCCTCGACGACGCCCTGCCGGTGGTCGAAGGGTCCGAGGTCAACGACGACCCGTATGCGCCCCTCTCCAAGGAGGCTCGCGAGAAGGTCGCCAGCCTGGGCGACTCGACCCCGATCGACTGGGTCGGCCGCGACGCGCGCTATCAGGAGAAGCTGGCCACGCCCGACGTGACCATCGCCGACCTGATCGGCGAGGTTGATATGATCAAGCATGCCGAGGGCCGCTACCTGTCGAGCGAGCTGACCATGCACTTCGGGCTGATCCCCCGGACCAATCGCGGGATCTTCTGCATCAACGAATTGCCCGACCTTTCGCCCAAGATTCAGGTCGGCCTGTTCAACGTCCTCGAAGAACGCGACATCCAGATCCGGGGCTACCCGATCCGCCTGAACCTGGACCTCTGCATGGTCTTCTCGGCCAACCCCGAGGACTACACCAACCGGGGCCGGATCGTCACCCCGCTCAAGGACCGGATCGGCTCGGTCGTCCGGACCCACTACCCGCTGACCCGCGAGCTGGGGATGGCGATCAACGACCAGAACGCCTGGCTCGAACGGGACGGCGGCCGGCTGGCGATCCCGGTCTATATCAAGGAAGTGGTCGAGGAGATGTCGCGGCTCGCCCGGTCGAGTTCGCACGTCAACCAGGCTTCGGGCGTATCGGTCCGGATGTCGATCGCCAACCTGGAGAACGTGATCTCCAATGCCGAGCGGCGGGCCCTGCTCAACCGCGAGCGGTGGATCGTCCCTCGAGTGTCCGACCTTACCCACGCCGTCCCCAGCTCGCGCGGCAAGCTCGAACTGACGATGGCCGAAGACGAAGGCCACGAGGACAAGATGATTAGCCGGCTGGCCAGCGAGGCCGTCAAGAACGTCTTCGATCACCACCTCGACATCAAGGAGTTCCGGGCCTCCGTGGACTACTTCGAGGGGGGCAAGGGAATCGAGGTCGGCGACACCCAGGCGGCCAAGGAAATCCTCGACCGGGTCGAGCGCGTCCCAGGCTTGAAGAAGAAGGCCGACGAACTGGCCCGGAAGCTCCTGCCCGAGCTTTCCGACGCCGACGCCCGCGACGCCGCCACCGCCAGCGCCGCGGAGTTCATCCTGGAAGGGCTCCACGTCCACAACAAGCTGAACAAGACCGCCAAGCCGGGAGGGACCTCGTATCGCCGATGACCCGATTCGTCCCCAGTCGACGGGAATTTGTGGTTGACACCCGTGCGCGTTTCCGATATCGATACGGCCGCAAGGTGTGTACGCCCATCCATCGACCCTGGGGAGGAGCGAAGTCATGGATCACACGATCGTCCATTTCGAGATTCCGGCCGAAGACCCCGAGCGCGCCTCGAAGTTCTACCGCGATGCCTTCGGCTGGGAGATCAACAAAATGTCCGGCCCGATCGAGTATTATGGCGTCCGGACGGCCGAGATCGGCGAATCCGGGATGCTCAAGGGGCCGGGCGTCAACGGCGGGATCTGCCGGAAGATGAATCCGGGCCACTTGCCGACCAATTACGTCGGCGTCGAGGACATCGATGCCCATACCACCAGGCTCGTCGAGGCCGGCGCGACGCTGATCCTGCACAAGATGCCCGTCCCGGGGATGGGCTGGCTCGCCCAATTCACCGACACCGAAGGCAACGTCATCGCCCTCTGGCAGACCGACAGGGACGCGGCCTGACCCGCCGAGGCGCGTGGGTCGCGCCCCGATCGGTCCCCGGAGGCTCGACCCACGCGACCACCCCGAGGTTCCCGATGTCCTTCCATGAATACACCAAGTGGGACGGCTCCCAGCAGTTCCAGCCGCAGTCGGCCGAGAAGGCGTTCGACCAGATCTCGGAATACCTGATGCAGTACGGCGACCAGGTCCTCCGGAACCTGGACGAAATCGAAGATGAGGACATGCAGGATCTCGTCGAGCTGATCCAGAAGGAAGGCTTCATTGAGGAGGACGGCGAGGGGAAGTATCGCGTCAGCCCCAAGGGCCTCCGCCGGATCCAGGACTCGGCCCTGACGAACCTGTTCCAGACCTTTCAGCGCGACGCGATCGGCAAGCACGAGACCCCGACCAAGGGGGACGGGTCGATCCGCCACGAGGACTCCAAGCCCTACGTCTACGGCGACTCGCTGGCCAACCTGAACCTCCACGAGACGCTCAAGAACGCCATGGCCCGCCAGGGCGGCGGCCACCCGATCCGCCTCAAGATGGACGACTACGTCGTCCACGAGGTCGAGCACCAGGCACGATGCGCCACGGTCGTCCTGATCGACATGAGCGGGTCGATGAGCCGCTACGGCAAGTACGCGACCACCAAAAAGGTCGCCCTGGCCTTGCAGGCGATGGTCCGGGCGCAGTACTCGCAAGACTCGTTGCAGATGGTCGGATTCTACAGCTTCGCCAGCGTGATGACCGAGCGCGAGCTGCTGAACTCGGCCCCCAAGCCGGTGAGTCTGTTCGACAGCCGGATCAACCTCCGGTTCGACCTCGACAACCTCCCCAAGCGGGTCCCGCAGCACTTCACCAATATCGACGCTGGCCTCCGACTGGCCCGGAACATCCTGGGCCGGTCCGGGGCGTCGAACAAGCAGATCATCGTGGTGACCGACGGCGAGCCCACCGCGCACATCGAGGGCCGCGAGGTCTGCCTGATCTACCCGCCCTCGGAGAAGACTGCCCGGTACACCCTGAACGAGGTCCGGCGCTGCGCCTCGGCGGGGATCCGGGTGTCGAGCTTCGCGCTGATCGAGGATTACTTCTACCTGGGCCTGGTCAACTTCGTCGAGGAGATGGCCCGGGTCTCGCACGGGGTGGCCGCGTACTGCTCGGCCGACGACCTGGGCAAGTACGTCTTCGACAGCTTCGTCGGCGGGCGAAAGGTCCGGCGGACGGGACATTGAGGAAGGGCAATATCGTGGACCCCGGCCACTGGACCATCGGTCAAGCTACCCCGATGGACTGGCACGAAGGGGAGCGACAGCCAAGAAGCGGAAGGTTCCGAGGGCCGCATTCAAGTCTCGGGTCGCTCCGGCCGCTCTCCGGAGAAACCAGTCGATCAACGAATTGGCTGGACATTCCAGTGCCTGCCCGCCGCTGATCCATGGCGGGAAGGAGAAACCCGCCGGCCGCGCCGAGAGTGGCGTGGCCGGCGGGTTGCTTCGATCCGATCCTCGATCGCTCAGGCGTAGATCCGCTCGCCGTTGGTCCGGACGTGGGCCCCATTCTCGTTGAGGAAGTCGAGGCAACGGCGCGGGAGGCGGCACTGGAGGAGGACCCGGTCCTCGTCGTAGGTCCGACCCTTGATGTTGGCGTGCTGAGCCAGGTAGGACAGGACCCGACCGTTGCCGACCCCGGTCTCGACTTCGGCGTCGAGGGCGCTCTCGTTGAGAACCTCGCGGACGGCCTGCTCCAGGCGGTCGAGCCCCTCGCCGTTGGCAGCGCAGATGGCGATCGATTCGTCGTGGTGGGCCTTGAGGACGTCAAGGAACGACCGGTCGGGGACCTTGTCGACCTTGTTCAGGACCAGGATCGTCGGTTGGTCGGCCAGGCCCAGTTCTTCGAGGACGGCGTGGACGGCCTTGATCTGGCCCTCGGCCTCCGGGCTGGAGGCGTCGGCGACGTGGAGCAGGAGGTCCGCCTGGCGAGCTTCTTCCAGGGTGGCCTTGAACGAGGCGACCAGCGAGTGCGGCAGGTCGCGGATGAACCCGACCGTGTCCGATAGCAGGACGTACCCGCCCCCCCGGAACCGCCAGCGCTTCGTCCGGGTGTCCAGGGTGGCGAAGAGCTTGTCTTCGGCCAAAACGCCCGCCTGGGTCAGGGCGTTCATCAGCGTGGACTTGCCCGCGTTGGTGTAGCCGACCAGCCCGACCGTCGCCACGTCGGCCCGGCCAGCGACCTCGCGTTCGCGGCGGTCCTCGACCTTGCCCAGCTTCTCCTTGAGGTCACGGATCCGCTTGGTGACGAGCCGGCGGTCCTCTTCGAGCTGCTTCTCACCCGGGCCCCGGACCCCGATCCCACCCTTGTAACGCGACAGGTGGGTCCACATCCGCTTGAGCCGGGGCAGGGCATATTCGAGCTGGGCCAGCTCCACCTGGAGGTGGGCCTCGTGGGTACTCGCCCGGGTGGCGAAGATGTCCAGGATCACCTCGGTCCGGTCGATCACTTTGACGCCCAGCGCCTTCTCCAGGTTCCGGGTCTGCGCTGGGCCGAGGTCGTTGTCGAAAACGACCAGATCGGCCTCGTGGGCACCGACCAGTTCCTTCAACTCCTCGACCTTGCCGGATCCGATGTAGGTGGCGATGTCGACTTGATGCCGCTTCTGGAGCATCCCGCCCGCAACCACCAGGCCGGCGGTCTTGGCCAGGCCCCGGATTTCATCCAGTGGGTCCTCCGGCTGCGGCTCGCCATCGGACAGGAGAACCTTGACCAGGATCGCCTTCTCGTGGCGGTCCGAACGCTCGGTGCTCTTGGTTTCGATCAAAGTTGGGGATTACCTCGAAGGGGTCGGTGAAGGGAGTCGGGGCCGGTCCACCCAGACCGGATTCTAGGCCCGTCCCACGGACGGCGTCAACGCCGTGGAGGCGGGCCGCCGTACCACCAGACACGGCACGCCCCCTTTAAGTTCGTCGTCCAGATCGCCCGGGTTCGCCAAATTCCGGCGATTCGGGTGGGTCGGTCTTTAACCGCCCCGCCCGCTCACCAGAACCCTCCGGGGTCGGATCACGCCGTCGGAACCGACCTCGGCGACGGCCACCAAGATGCCGCCCGGTCCGATCAGTGCCGCCTCTCCCTCAATTCCGACCGCCCCCTCGACCTCGCCGGCCGGCAATCCCTTGCCCATCGCAACGGCTCCCCACTGCTCGGCCGATAGTTGGAGCCGGAGGAGGTCGCCCAGTGCGTCCACACTCGGCCGGAGCCGGGACAGAATCGCCTCGATCGCGAGGCCAGTCGGGTTGATGGCATCGGACTGGAGAAACGGGCCGATCCGGGTCCGGACCAGGATCTCGATCAGCCCTCCGCAGCCCAGGATTTCCCCCACGTCGCGGGCGATCGAGCGGATGTAAGTCCCGCTCCCGCAATCGACGGCGATCTCGAGCCTGGGCCACTCATAGGCGACCAGCTCGACCCGATCGACCCGGACCGAACGGGCCGCCAACTCGACGGTCTGTCCCGATCGGGCCAGGTCGTAAGCCCGCCGCCCCGCGACCTTGAGGGCCGAGAACTGAGGAGGAACCTGGTCGATCGTCCCGACCTGCGAGTCCAGTGCCGAGCGGACCTCCTCCTCGGCCGGAACCCCAGGAGCTTCCTGGACTTCGATTCGCCCGTCGGCGTCCAGCGTGTCGCTCCGGGCCCCCAGCCGGATGACCGCTCGATACGACTTGGGCATTCGCTGGACATACTCGATCAGCCGGGTTGCCGAACCAATGCAGACCACCAAAACCCCCGAAGCCAGAGGGTCGAGCGTCCCCGCGTGGCCGACCTTGAGCTTCCGCAACGGTCGAGCGATCAGGTCGACCACATCCCGAGAAGTCATCCCGCCCGGCTTATCCAGATTCAACAAACCGCTTATATCGCTCATCTGCTCCCTCGAACTCCTCCGCGAGCGGCGATCGACGGGTTTCGCCCCGATCCGGGGGAAAAACGAACCCAATCTTCCTCAATAGCAGACTCGTCGGAACGGTCTCGAGCAGGCCAAACCCGAAAGATAATTTCTGCACTTGTGTCAATCGAACCCAACCGCGACGATCCCAAACCTCGGTGCGTATCGCACGAGTGAACTGGCTGCCTGCCAAGATGAACCCTGCACGCTCTTGGGGGCCCGATTCTCCGCCTCGAAGAACTCGATTCCAGGAGGACGGCTTCACCGGATCATCACGGAAGCGCCGACGCGGTGAATATTGGGGCAGACCAGGCGACCCGATGCCGTTTGGCCGTCCTTATGAAAGAACAAACTTGTTCCCATCCGGGGCGGTCAGCTTGGTTCTCGCCCCGATGGCTCCAAGAGATCCTAACAGAGTGGAGCGATCCGCGATCGATGGGTTCGTACCGGCCGATCGCTGTGCGATCTGTTCCCTGGCCCCACCGCCCGACGAACTCCCCATCACCCAGCTGACGGCATGTCGATTGCTATCCGGTTGTTATATCATCCCACCGCGTCGCGAGCTGGGATTATCGGCGACGGCAAACCCCAATGAGAGAGGAGGCCCTGTCCCTGATCATCGGGGATCGAGGGCACCATGACCGCGAGGACAAACCAACCGCCTTCTTCTTACGTCGCCTGGCCTTCACTGATCTGGATGGCTGCCCTCCACATCGGGGCCTTGCTGATTTTCGTGCCGGCCTACTTCTCGTGGTCCGCCCTGGCGGTCTTCGCGGTGGGGTACTGGCTGACCGCCTCCGTCGGGATCTGCCTGACCTACCACCGCCTCCTCGTTCACCGGAGCTTCGCCCTCCGGCCTCAATGGCTCGAATACCTGATGGCGGCCATCGGCTGCTGCGCCTCCGAGGGCGGCCCAATTGGCTGGGTGGCCGACCACAGGCTCCATCACGCTCACTCCGACGAGGAGCACGACGTCCACAGCCCGAATCGCGGCCTGGGCTGGGCCCACATGCTCTGGTGGATGACCCCCGACGTGACCAGCCGGCACACCCCGAGCTACCTGGCCCGGTGGGCTCCCGACCTCTGCAAGGATCCAGTCTACCGTTGGCTGAACGACTGGCATTATCTGTTCCCCCTGGCGACGGGCGCGATCCTCTACGCGATCGGCGGAATGCCCTGGCTGGTCTGGGGGTTCCTGGCCCGGACGGTAGCGGTCCTGCATTCGACCTGGCTGGTCAACTCGGCCACCCACAAATGGGGTTACCGGACCCATGAGACCCGCGACAATTCCACCAACCTCTGGTGGGTCGCCCTCCTGGCCTTCGGCGAGGGCTGGCACAACAACCACCACGCCTTCCAGACCTCCGCCCGCCACGGCCATCGTTGGTGGGAGATCGACCCCACCTTCGGCATGATCCGCCTGATGTCCTGGCTCGGCCTGGCCCATGGGATCAAGCTCCCCAAGCGGGCGAAGAGCCACCACAAGGCCGACCGGACCCGGGAACTGGTCATGGCCGACGGCCCGATGGGTGGCACCGCTGCCGATTGAACCCGGTCATGGATGCCCACCGCAAGGGTGGGGAGCCGACCGTAGGAATCGAAGCGATGGGTGGTTGGGATGTCCCGGCCACCCATCCCGATGATCTCCGCACAACCCGGGTTGCGCCGTCGGTCGGGTCGGTGATCGTTGGCCCCGCGGGTCGGATCATGGTCCGCGATGGCCGACCCGACGCGGTCGGGACCAGGTTCCTCCGGGCAATCATCCGGGGAGTCTGCCCAGCAGCCGCGCGATCGTTTCGAGGTCGGCGGGCTTGACGAGGTGGTGTTCGAAACCGGCCTCGCGGGCCATCCGGATGTCCTCCTCCTGGCCGTATCCGGTCACCGCGATGAGCAGCGACCGCTCCATCCCGGGTAGGACGCGGATCCTCCGGGCGATCTCGTAGCCGTCCATCCCGGGCAGGCCGATGTCGAGCAGGACGGCCTCGGGCGACTGCTCGGCGGCCACGGCGATTGCGTTGACGCCTTCGGCGGCGACCCGGACCTCGTGGCCCAGGCCCCGGAGCAGGCGGGCCAGGATCGTGGCGGAATCGACCTGATCGTCGACGATCAGGACCCGGCGCGGGGCCGTCGGAGTGGCTGGCTCGGGCGGCGATTGCCGGCGCTCGATCGGTGAGATTCCCTCGGCCGAGAGATCGAGCGGCAAGCGGACCACGAACTCGCTGCCCCGGCCCGGCCCTTCGCTGGTCGCCGAGACGGTCCCGCCGTGCAGCTCGACCAGGCGACGGACCAGCGTCAGGCCGATCCCCAGCCCCCCCTGGGCGCGGTCCAGCGCCCGGTCGGCCTGGGCGAAGAGGTCGAAGACGTGGGGGAGCATCTCGGGGGCGATCCCTATCCCGCTGTCGGCCACCCGGACCTCGACCGACCCGCCCGAGCGGCCGGCGGTCAGGGCGATCCGGCCCCCGGGCTCGGTGTACTTGATGGCGTTGTTGAGCAGGTTCGTGAGGACCTGGTCGAGCCGGGTCGGGTCGCCCAGGATCGGCAGGGGGCCGGGCTCGATGGCCAGCGAGAAGGCGTGTCGCCGGGCCTCGATCGCCGGCCGGGTCGCCTCGACGACCGAGGCGATCAACTCGGCCAGGTCGACCGGTTCGCGGCGGAGCTGGATCCTGGTGCTGGTGATCCGGGAGACGTCGAGCAGGTCGTCGACCAGCCGGGCCAGGTGGCGGACCTGGCGCTCGGCGACCTGGCGGACCATCCCGAGTTCGGCGGCGGTGGCGTCGGCCAGCTTCATCACCTCGAAGGCGTTGAGGATCGGGGCCAGGGGGTTCCGGAGCTCGTGGGCGAGCATGGCCAGGAATTCGTCCTTGCGGCGATCGTCCTCGGCCAGGGCGTCGGCCCTCCGGCGGCTCTGGTCCTCCAGGAGTCGGCGGTCGGTCACGTCGGTCAGGATGCAGACCGAGCCGAGGACCGCGCCGTCGTCGAGGATCGGGTCGAGGCCCACGCGGAACCAACGGCCGCCCAGGGCCAGGTCGGCCGGCGGGTCGGGCGTCTCGAAGAAGTCGGCGAGGGCGCGGCCGGAGATCGCGCCGGGGTCGTGGCCGAGGATCGCGCCGGCGGCCCGGTTGGAGCGGAGGACCCGGCCTTCGCGGTCGAGCAGGCAGAGGCCGTCGCCGATGGCGTCGAAGGTGGCCTGCCACTGGAGGGCGGCGTTCCGGGACGCCTTCTCGGCCGCCCGGATCCGGAGCAGGGCCCGGACGGTGGCGATCAGCTCGGGGGCCTCGACCGGTCGGATCAGGTAGCCGTCGGCCCCCTCGTCGAGCCCGCGGGTCTTGTCCTCGCTGAGGATGTAGCTGGCCGACATGTGGAGCACGGGGATCGAGGCGGTCGCCGGGTCGGCCTTGATCCGGCGGCAGACCTCGAAGCCGTCGAGGTCGGGCAGGTTGACGTCGAGGATCACCAGGTCGGGGCACTCGGCGACCTTCCGGAGCGCCTCCTCGCCCCCCGCGGCCTCCAGGGTGGCGAAGCCGGCCCGGCGGAGCATCCGGGTCACGGCGTAGCGGTTGGCCTCGTTGTCGTCGACGTTGAGGATGGTGGCCGATGCCGGGGGGGCCGTCTGGTCAGGGATCGGTCGGATCCTCCTCGGCCTCGGCGACGAGGTCCGGCGGAAGGGCCGGGTCAAGGGCCTCGCCCCGGTGGTGCATCGGGAGCGTCACGGTGAACGTCGATCCGGCGCCGGGCTCACTCCGGACCTCGACCCGGCCCCCGAGGAGCAGGACGAGCTTGCGGGTCAGCGGGAGGCCGAGCCCGCTCCCCTTGACCTTACGCTGGAGCGGGCCGTCGACCTGGCCGAATTCCTCGAAGATCAGGTCGAGGTCCCCCGGATGGATCCCGACGCCGGTGTCGGAGACGGTGAAGACCACCGAGTCGCCGGGCCCCGGCGCGGCGCGGGCCCGGACCTCGCCCCGCTCGGTGAACTTCAGCGCGTTGGAGAGAAGGTTGCGGAGGATCGTGGACAGCTTGCCCTCGTCGCTGTGCAGGGTCGGCAGCGTCGACGGGTCTTCCAGGACCAGCTCGACCGGCGAGCCGGGCGGCATCAGCGGCCGGAGCATCGCGCGGAGAGCCCCGAAGAGGTCGCCGAGGTCGACCTCGCCGACCCGGACCTCGTCGCGGCCGGCCTCGATCCGGGCCAGGTCGAGCAGGTCGTTGACCATCCCGGTCAAGTCGTGAGCGGCCCGGAGGATGAAGGTCACCTGGCGCTCCTGCTCGACCGAAAGCTCGCCGTCGGCCCGGTCCAGCAGGAGCCGGGAGAGGCTGAGGACCGAGGTCAGCGGGGTCCTCAGCTCGTGGCTGACGTTGGAGAGGAACCGGGTCTTGAGCTCGCTGGCCCGCCGGAGTGAATCGGCCCGCTCGTCGAGTTCGACGTAGAGGGCCAGGACGCCCCGATGGGTGTCCTCCAGCTCGCGGTTGACCTGGGCCAGCTCCTGCTCGCGGGCCCGGAGATCGTCGAAGGCCCGGAGCAGGTCGCGGTTCTGGCGGAGGAGTTCCTCGATCGGCGAGGGGGGGGCCAGCCGGACGAGCTCCTCGACGATCCGGGCGACCTCCGGGGGGACCAGGGGCGCGGCCCGCCGGGGGAGGGCCTTGGTCATGGTGACGGTGGTCCCGACGCCCGGCTCGGAATCGATCCGGAGGGCGTCCATCATCCGGCGGGCGCCGTCGAGGCCCGGGACCGGGCCGGATCGACGGCCCGGCGGGACCTGACGCTCGGCCGGAGGTTCGGCGAGGCCCGGGCCCCGGTCGACGACCCGGACCTCCAGCGCCGGCGCGAGGTCGCCGCCGAGGCCGAACTCGACCAGGCCGCCGCCGGCGTACTGGACGGCGTTCCGGGCGACCTCGGAGACGGCCGCGGCGACCCGGGCCTGGTCCTGGGCCTCGAACCCGAGCCGGGCGGCGACCGCCAGGGCACGCTGGCGGGCCAGCACGACGTCGCGCTCGTCCCGGATCTCGACCCGCGAGAGGTGGGCGTTCATGCGTGGGTTGTGCCCCCGTCGCGCGCCACCACGACCGTCACGTCGTCGCGGCCCCGGGAGTGGTCGCGATAGAGGACGCCGGCGATCACCGAGGGATGCTTCTGCACCGAGATCAGCCGACGGTCGGGCTTCCAGTGGGTCGCCAGCCCGTCGGAGTGCATCACCAGGAGCGCCCCACCGAGCCAGGGCCGGGTGAACTCCTGGATCTTCCGGGCGTCGAGCCCGACGGTCCCGTTGTGCGAGACCAGGCCATGGCGATCCTCGCCGTGGAGGACCGCGGCGACGATGTTGCCCACTCCCGCGAAGCGGACCTCTCGGCGGTCGTGCTCGACCAGCGCGACGGCGACGGCGGCGCCCCGGGTTCCCCGGAGGGCGACGTTGGCGGCCCGGATCACCTCGGCGGGGTCGGGCCCGGCTCCCGAGCGGAGCGTCCCGACGGCGGCGGCCGACGCCTCGGCGGCCTTGGGGCCGTGGCCCAGGCCGTCGGCCACCATCAGGAGAGTCCGGCCCGGAGAGGGCTCGACGGTCGCCCAGGCGTCGCCGGACTCGGACTCGCCGGCCACCGGCAGGCAGACCGCGCCGACGTCCAGGACCGAGCCCGGCCGGGACGGGGACGGGGTCGAGCCCCAGAGCCGGGCCACGATCGCCGAGCCCTGCCCTTCGACGGAGTAGGCGTCGAACTCGTCGGCGATCCGGGCCACGGCGCCCAGGCCGGTGCCGGGCGTCCCCCCGGTGGAATAGCCGTCGACCAGGCACCGGCGGAGATCGGCCATGCCCGGCCCCCGGTCCAACGCCAGAACCTCGACGCCGACGACGGCCCCCCGCCGGATGATCGAGAGGATCAGTTCGCCGGAGCGGGCATGGCGGGCCAGGTTGTTGGCCAGCTCGCTCGTCACCAGGGCGACCTTGCCGCGCCCGAGCTCGCCGAATCCCGCCCGATCGGCCAGAACCGAGGCGAGCCTCCGGGCCTCGCCCGCCTGGCTCGGCTCCTCGACCGGCAGGGCGACGCTGTCCCGCATCGGGAGGCTCACTTCCATCTGGTGATGGTGACGCTCGTCCCCTCGCCGACCCGAGAATCGATCTCGAATTCGTTGACGAGTCTCCGCGCGCCGCCCAGCCCCAACCCCAGCCCATTCCCGCTAGTGTAACCGTCTCGGAGGGCCAACTCAATGTCGGCGATCCCGGGGCCGCGATCCCGGAAGGTCAGCCGGAGGCCGCGACGGGCCCCTTCCTGGAGGGCGTCGAGCCGGACCTCGCCGCCCCCGCCATAGACGAGCGTATTGCGTGCCAATTCGCTGGCCGCGGTGATCATCTTGGTCTGTTCGACCAGGCCGAAGCCCATCTCGACCGACCAGGTCCGGACGGCCTGGCGGACCAGGACGACGTCGCCTTTGGCAACGATCGGGCGGGTTTCACTCCGGGTCGGGGCCATCGTCGCTCCCCTCCCGGCGCGGACCGAGTTCGGCGTGGAGGACCTCCAGGCCCCTCTCGACATTCAGGCAGGTTCGGACCCCCGGCAGCGTCATCCCCAGTTCGACCAGCGTGATCGCCACCGCCGGGCTCATCCCGACGACCACCGTCCGGGCATCGAGCACCGTGGACATCGCGGCAATGTGGGCCAGCATCCGCCCGATGAACGAGTCGACGATCTCCAGGGCCGAGATGTCGATCAGGACGCCCCGGGCGTTGGTCCTCGCGATCCGCTCGGTCAGGTCTTCCTGGAGGGCCAGGGCCAGGTTGTCGTGCATGTCGACCTGGATGGTGACGAGCAGAACCTCGCCCATCTTGAGAATGGGGATGCGTTCCATCGGCGGCTGGTCGCTTTCGTGACGGGTCGGAAGGGTCCGTTGTGAAGCCGCGTCGATTCACCGGGTAGCCTCAGGCCCGATCGGCGGCCTTGACGACCTTGAGGTGGGAACGTTGCATGGCCAGGGCCAGGGCGTCGGCCAGGGTCGCCTTGGTGGCCACGCCGGAGAGGTCGACACCGAGGTGAACGATGGTCTGGGCGATCTGGGGGCGGATCCCGCTGATGATGCAGTCGGCCCCCATCAGTCGGGCCGCGGTCACGGTCTTGATCAGGTGTTGCGCCACCAGGGTATCGACCACCGGGACGCCGGTGATGTCGATGATGGCGAACTGCGAGCCGGTCTCGACGATCCGATTGAGCAGCGACTCCATGACCACCTGCGTCCGCGAGCTGTCCAGCGTCCCGATCATCGGCAGCGCCAGGATCCCCTCCCAGAGCTTGACGACCGGCGTGGACAATTCGAGCATCTCCTGCTGCTGGCGGGCGATGACCTCCTCGCGGGCCTGCTGGTGGACCTCGGTCGTCCAGAGCCCCAGCCGGTCCAGCAGCGCCGAGGACCGCCCGATCTCCTCGACCATCGCCTCGGACTCGTCCTTCAAGGAGGCCCGGAGCTGCTCGAACAGCGGCTTCTTGAGCGAGAAGACGAACGTGGCCGTCTCGGTCGGGGTGAACCCCTGGATCCCCCGGGCCCGCGAGAGCCCGGCCAGCATCTCGCGGAGGCCGGCCCAGTCCGGCCCGAGGACGTCGTCGAGGTGGCCGCCCCGGACGGCAAAGCGGAGCTTGGCCAGGAACTCGGCGCAGACCTCGCGGAGGTCGGGCCCTCGGTCCGGCCCCGACGCCTCACGCTCGGCGACCCAATCCCGGAGCAGTTCGGACTCGTGCGCGGCCAGGATCTCGGGAATTTTGCTCTTGCCGTTGGGGCTCATGTCACGCTTTGCTTTCTGGGGACGATCGGCGGGGCCGTCGGGCCGAGCCGGGGCCGTCCCGAAGCCGATCGCCCCGAGGGCCGCCGGTTCCGGATCGCATCGCCGCGAGGGAGGGAGTATACCTCATGGGTGGGAGCCGCCGGAAGGCGTCGCGCCCCCCTCCGGCTTGATTCCCGGGCCGACCCCCCGAGCCGACCAACCCGGAGCGACCGCCCCGCCATGCCGATCCTCCCCGCCGAGCCCGAGATGTACCCCGACGACCTCTGGGAAGGGGACGCAGGCCGGGGCGACCCCGGTCGCCGCTGGTTTTGCCTGCACACCAAGCCCCGCCAGGAGAAGGCCACGGCCCGCGACCTCCGGGCCCGGAAGCTGGCCTTCTACCTCCCGCAGGTCGTCCGCGAGGACCGGACCCCCGCCGGCCGGAAGATCCGCTCGACGCTCCCTCTCTTCGGCGGCTACCTGTTCCTGCTCGGTGCCGAGTCGGAGCGGATCGAGGCTTTCAAGGGAAACCGACTGGTCAACATCCTGGAGGTGGCCGATCAGGAGGGACTGATCCGCGACCTCCGCCAGGTCCGCCAGATGCTCGCCTCGGGCCTGGCGATCGACCCCGAGCCCGTCGCGAGCGTCGGCGGGCGGGTCCGGATCGCCAGCGGCCCGCTCACCGGACTGGTCGGCACCGTGGTCCGCCGAGGGAAGCGCGACCACTTCGTCGCCGTGGTCCGGATCCTCGGCCTGGGCGCCACCGTGGCCCTGGAGGACTGGCAGGTCGAGGTCCTCCCGGATTGAGCGGGCCCCGGCCCGCTACTGCCCCCGGATCTCGACGGCCACCGGGACCTCCAGGGTCGCCGGGGCCTGGCAGGCCCGGTCGTCGCACGCCTGGTAGCGGATTCGGAGCTTGACCTCGGCGGCCCCCGGTCTGGCGTCGGCGGCGATCCGGACGCGGGCCGTCAGCGTGACCTTCCCCTCGAAGACGGAGACCTTCCCCGGCCCGTTGGCGGCCAGGATCTTCGCCTGGCCCGGCGGGTAGCGGATTTCGACCAGCTCCGCCTTCGAGCCCGGCCCGAGGGCGAGGACCGTGGGGATCACGTCCTCCGAGCCGGCCGGGTTGGCGTAGATGTGGTAGCCCGACTTGACGGTCAGGGTCAGGCCGACCTCGACCTCGCCCCCCGGCGCGACCGCCGCCGGCTTCGGGACCGAAGCCGCCGCGGTGACGGCTCCCGGGGCCCCGGGCAAAGGGGCCGAAGGGGTCGCGCCGGGCCCGGACGGCGGCCGGGCGTCGAGGTATTCTTCGAGCCCCAGGAGCATCAGGGGCGACCCGCCCGGCCGGGTCGACAGCGAGGGGGCGAAGGCGTCCAGCGCCCGGGCCGCCTCGTCGAGATAGCGTCCCTCGCCGGTCGCGACCCCCAGCGCCACCAGGGCCCGGATCGCCTCGCTGTTGGCGCCGGGCAAGGCGTTGTCGAACGGATCCTTGACGCGGGCCAGGAGCGCCTCGTGGTCGCCCGCGGTGTAGAAGAACCCGCCGCCCTTGGGGTCGCCGAAGTCGGCGATCATCCGGTCCACCAGCGCCCGGGCCCGGGACAGCGGCTTCGGTTCGCCGGTGGCGGCGTGGAGCCTCAGCAGGGCGTGAGCGAGGAAGGCATAATCTTCCAGGTAAGGGGGCGTCCAAAATCAAAACCGCACCGTTGGCTGGTAATAAACCCACGTTTTCAGCCTTGTCCTGCGGAGAGTACGGCTTTGTATTTGGACGCCCCCTAAGCCGGAAGCTTCGCCTTGCCCCCCCGGGCGGTCCGGAGGAGCCGACCGTCGGGGCCGGTCATCAGGCAGAGGAGGGCGTCGGCGGCCTTCTCGGCGGCGAGCTTGTAGCGGCCGTCCTTGAGGACCCGGAAGCCTTCGGCGTAGGCCCCGATCATCAAGGCGTTCCAGGACGTCAGGATCTTGTCGTCCAGGAGCGGCGCGGGCCTCCGGTCGCGGGCGGCCAGGAGCTTCGCGCGGGCGGGGGCGAGCCGGGCTTCGAGGGCCTGGTCAGGGACGGCCTTCGGTTCGAGGAGGACGTACCGACCCCCCTCGAAGTTCGGCTTCGCGTCGAGCCCGTAAACGTGGGCGAAGGCGGTGAACACCTCGCCGGGGCCGAGGATCGTCTCGATCTCGGTCCGGCTCCAGACGTAGTAGCGGCCTTCCTCCCCCTCGCTCTCGGCGTCCAGGGCCGAGAAGAACAGGCCATCGGGGGCGGTCATGGTCCGGGCGATGAAGGCGAAGGTCGCCTCGGCCTCGGCCCGCCATCGGGGGTCGCCGGTGGCCTCGAAGGCGAGGACGTGAGTCCCGGCGAGCTGGGCGTTGTCGTAGAGCATCTTCTCGAAGTGCGGGACGCTCCAGTCGCGGACCGTGCTGTAGCGGTGGTAACCTCCCGCCAGGTGGTCGCGGATCCCGCCCCGGGCCATCCCATCAAGCGTCTTGACGACCATCGCCAGCGGGCCGGTCGCCGCGACCCGGGCGGGGTCGCGGCGGTGCTGGTCCAGGAGGTACAGAAGGTTGACCGGCTCGGGGAACTTGGGACGCTTCGGCCGGGCGGCGTCGAACCCGAAGCCGCCGAATTCGGGGTCGAACTGTTCGGCCAGCGCCTCGCGACCGCCCCGGGCCAGCTCGCGCGAGAGGGGAACGCGGCCCAGCCTCGATGGTCCGGCCGAGGCCCGGCGGACGGCGGCGGTCAAGTTGTCGGCGTCTTTCTCCAGCGCGGGGCGCTGGTCGCGCCAGGCCCCGGCCACGGCCTTGAGGAGCCCCGCGAAGTCCGCCGGCGGGTAGTACGTCCCGCCGAAGAACGGCCGGCCATCGGGCGTCAAGAAGACCGTCATTGGCCAGCCGCCCTGGCCGTTGAACGCCTGGACCGCCGTCATGTAAATCTGGTCGACGTCCGGGCGCTCCTCGCGGTCGACCTTGATCGCCACGAACCCCGCGTTGACCGCCCGGGCGATCGCCGGGTCCATGAAGCTTTCTCGCTCCATGACGTGGCACCAGTAGCAAGACGAGTAGCCGACGGACAGGAAGATCGGCTTGTTCTCGGCCTTGGCCTTGGCGAACGCCTCGGACCCCCAGGGATACCAGTCGACCGGGTTGTGGGCGTGCAGGAGCAGATAAGGGCTGGTCTCCCCGGCGAGCCGGTTGGCGGGGCCCTTCGGCCCGTCCTTGGCCTTGGGATCGTCGCCCGGGATCGGGCTGGCGAGGGCGAGGAAGACGGCCGCCAGGGCCATCGGTCGGTGGTGGAGCATCGCGAGGTCCTCTGCCCTGAGGTCGGTTCCTGATCCGGGTCCGGACCGTCGATGGTACGACAGTCCGGTCCGGGAACCAACCGGGGCGGAGGCCCGCGCGGGACTCAGCGGAGCGTCTTGGCCGAGCGGAGGCCGGCGGCGGTGTAGCGGAATTGGTCGGCGAGCCGGGCCCGCTGGGGACGAGTCATCGGCTTCCCGGGGGCCTCGGGCTGGGTGAGGTCGAGCCCCTCGACCCTCATCCCGGCGACGACCTGGGTCATCAGCGGGCCGAAAAACTGCTCGGTCCAGACCGCCCGGCGCTCCTTGTCGCGAGGGACGATCGCGTCGAGCCGACGGGCCATCTCGGTCGTCGCCTCGGTGTAGTTCCGGTAGGTGTCGATCCGGTCGGCCACGGTGTCGAAGGCCCGCGACAGATCCTCGGCGTAGCGGCCCCCGCCCTCGATCGAGGCGAGCGAGGCCCGGGCCAGCTCGTCGATCGCCATCGGGGGCCCGTCGACCGAGCCGGCCGCCGCCCGGGTCGCACCCGAGACCTTGACCGTCACCAGCGACGTCTCCGACATCATCCCCCCCGTCGAGGCGACCACCAGCGCGAACTGGTAGGTCCCGGGCAGGCCGGGGACGAACGAGCAGGTCGGCCCGTCGTTGGCCCGAAGGCTCAGCTTGGGGCCGCCCACCTGGATCCACCGAAACCGGAGCTTCCCCTTGGGCTCGCTCCGGACCCCATTGAGCACGACCCGGCGTCCGACCCGGGCCGTCTGCTCGTCCCCGGCGTCGGCCTTGAGGGCCTGGTTATCGGCGTCACGCTCGGGGTCCTCAACCTCGATCGACAGCGGCCGGGCCTCGACCCCGGAGGCGTCTCCGACCACCAGCACGAAGCCCAGGATCGAGGCTTCCAGAGGGACCAGGAAGTGCGCCTCGGCCTTGGTCGGGTCGTCGATCGCGACCTTGGGCCCCTGGGTCTGGAGCCACCGGAACCAGAGTCGCCCCCCCGACGAACCCGACCCATTCAGCGTCACCCGGAGGCCCGGCGACGGCGTCCCCTCGGTCCGGGCCACCGCCTTCAAAGCCCCGGGCGAGGCCAGGGTGCTCGTCGAGGATGGGCCGGGCGGCCGGGTGGTCGCGACGATCGGGGCCGGCTCTTCGGCGGGGCGAGCCGGGCGGGCGGGCGCCTGGCCCTGGGCCGACCAGGGGGACCCGACGATCGCGGATCCGATCAACAGCGCGGGGGCGAACCGGAGGGCACCCCTCGGGGCGAAGGACGAGGACTGCGGCATGGGAGACCCTCCCGACGGTTGGCGACTTCCGGACCAGGCGATTGATCGCCCCACCTGGTTTTCGGAAGCCCTCGTCCGCCGGCTTCACCCCCATCCCGCCCCCGCCGCCAGGCCCCCCCGCCCGACCGGAAGCTCCGGCAAGAGCCGATCGACCCTCCCCGAAGGCAAAGCCCGCGCGACCGACCGCTCAGGCGATCCTGAGCCGGGGAGCCCCCGGCTCCAGTTGCGCGGCGACCGCCGCCCAGACGCGATCCGGGGTCAGCTCGCTCATGCATTCGAGCCGGGGGCATTCCCGGAGATAACTCGGGGCGCACCAGACGCAACTCGTCACCGCGATGGCCCCTGGCCCGTAGGGGCCGGTCCGCGCCGGGCTGGTGCAGGTGTAAACCCCCACGACCCTCGGGCCCGATGCCGCGGCCAGGTGGAGCGGTCCGGTGTCGTTGGACAGGAAGACGTCGACCTCCGAGGCCACCGCCGCCAACCTGGGCAGGCTGGTCCGGCCGCAGAGGTCCAGCGCCCCGATCGGGCCCAGCGCCGCCTTCAGGGCGTCTACGAGCGGCCGGTCCTCCGGGGCCCCGACCAGGACCAGCCCCGCCCCCTTGATCTCGGACGCCCGACGGGCGACCTCGGCGAAGTGCTTGGGCGGCCACCGCTTGGTGAGCCACCGGGCGCCGACGTTCAGCGCCAGCCTCGGCCTTGGGATCGGTCCCAGGATCGACCGCGCCCAGGCGGCGTCCTCGGGCGAATAGGCGACCCGGAACCGGGGCCGGGCCACGTCCGCCCCGAACGCCTCGGCCACCTTCAAGAGCCGGTCGACGGCGTGCGACTCCGGGCCGGGCGAGGCGATCCGGTGGGTGTAGAAGTGCCTCGACCCTTCGCGGGCGTCGGCCAGGCCCACCCGGATCGGGGCGCCGGTGGCCCGGGCCATGATCCCGGAGCGGAGGAGCCCTTGGAGGTCGACGGCGAGGTCGAACCGCCGGCGGCGGAGCCCGAGCAGGAACCCGGAGATCGAGGCGACCCCGGCCCGGCTGAGCCCGACCGCCGAACGGTCGAAGGGGATCACCTCGTCGAGGTCGGGGTGGCCGTCCAGGAGCCCCCGGAGCCCCCGATTGACGACCCAGGCCAGATGAGCCCCGGGCCAGAGCCCCCGGAGCGCCGTCAGGACCGGCAGCGCGTGGACCACGTCCCCCAACGAGCTGGGCTTGATCAGGCAGACCCGCTCGGGTCGGAGGCCGCGCAGGGCGGCCGATCGGTCGATGCTCATCGGCGGGAACTCCCTTTCCCTTCCCTCACCGGTCCGAGGCGGGGTATCCTAGCCGAGCCCCGCCCGGAGGGCAACCGCGACCGGCACCCTCCCCGACCCAGGGGTCTGACCGCAGGTTCTTGGGGTTTCGCTCCCTTGAAGGTCGTGGCCCCACCAGACAATTCCGGTCACACCCCCGACCCCAGGCCCGATGCCCCATGACGCCCGTCTTCCTGATCGCCGCGTTCCTGGCCCTCCCGGCGACCGAGAAGGGCGAGGCGACCTTCCGCCCCTCGCCCGCCGAGGCCGAGGTCCCCGAGCTGTTCCGGCTCCCCGAGGCCACCTTCGGGTATGAGCTGGAGCCGGTCCGCGAGACCCCGGGCTACTCGGTCGCGAAGCTCCGGTTCCCCTCGCCGATCGCGACCCCGGACCAGGCCAACAACACGGTCCAAGGCGAGTACTTCCGGCCCAAGGGGTGCGGAAGGCGGCCGGCGGTGGTGGTCCTCCACATCCTCGGGGCCGACTTCGCCCTCTCGCGGTACTACGCCGCCCGGCTGGCCGACCGGGGGGTGGCCGCTCTGTTCGTGAAGCTCCCGTATTACGGAGAACGGCGGGGTGGCGGGAAGGGGAAGTTCCTCTCGACCGACATCGGCCGTTCGACCCTGGCGATGCGGCAGGGCGTCTGCGACGTCCGACGCGCCGGGGCCTGGCTGGGGGCTCGGCCGGAGGTCGACCCGGGCAAGCTCGGCGTGACCGGGATCAGCCTGGGCGGGATCACCTCGGCCCTGGCGGCGGCGGTCGACCCCGCCCTGAACCGGGGGGTCTTCCTCCTGGCCGGCGGCGGGCTCGACGGGATCCTCTGGGAGATGGACGAGCCAGAGGCCCGGCAGTACCGCCAGCAGTGGCTCGCCTCGGGCCGGACCCGCGCCGAGCTGGAGGCGCTCACCCGGCCGCTCGACCCGCTGACCTACGCCGGTCGGCTGGCGGGCAAGCGGATCCTGATGATGGCCGGGAACGTGGACGAGGTCGTCCCTCCCTCGGCGGCCCGGGCGCTCTGGGAGGCGTCGGGCCGGCCGCCGATCCGCTGGTTCGACTGCGGCCACTACTCGGCCGCCGGCTACCTCCTGCCCGCGATCCGGGAGTCGGTCGAGTTCTTCGCCGCCGAGGTCCCCCGCTGAGCCGCCCCGGCAGGCTCGCGTTGCGGCCGACCGCCGGTTCGGGGTATCCTCCCGCGGATCACGACCCGGCGGGTATCCAGAGGGGGGTTCGGATGGCGGCCCAAGTCACCAGCGTCTTCCTGTACGTCGACGACATGCAGAAGTCGCTCGAATTCTATAACGAGATCATGGGCGCCGAGATCGCCCAGCTCCACGCCGAGGTCGAGGGCGGGCCGCTGACCCTGGCGATCCTCAAGATCGGCGGCTTCTCGCTGATGCTCCACCCCCAGGAAAAGCACGCCCAGGAGTTCGCCACCAGCAAGCCCGGGCTGGGGATCCACATCCAGATCCGGGTCGACGACATCGACGCCTATCACCAGCACTGCCTGGACGAGGGCGCGATGCTGGCCGTCTCCGGCGAGCCGCTCGACCAGGCCTGGGGCTGGCGCGAGTTCGCCCTGAAGGACCCCAACGGCTACGTCTGGTCGATCTACCAGGACAAGTCGGGCGGCCAGTGGACCTGATCGCCCGGCCCCCGGGGTCTCACTCGCTTGCCGCCGCCGGGACCGCCGGAGCCGCGGGGACGGGGGTCGTCTTCGTCCCGATCAGGAAATACAGGCCCACCGCCACCAGGAACACACCGTAGGCCCGCTTCATCGCCGAGGGCGAGAGCAGCCCGGTGAGCATCGCCCCGATCAGGGTGCCGCCGACCAGCCCGGCCGCGATCCCCAGGCCGCGCGAGACGTCGACCTCGCTCCTCCTCCAGAACTCCCGGACCGCCAGGAATCCCACCGGGAGGAGCTGCGCCATCAGCGACGTGCCCGTCGCGGTCTTCTGGTCGAACCCGAAGGCCAGCACCAGCGCCGGGACGATGATCAGGCCGCCGCCGATGCCGAACATCCCGCCCACCACGCCGGCCCCGAGCCCGAGGCCGACCATCGCCACGATCCCGCCCCAGTTCATCGAGCCTCCTCCCCGCCCCGATCCGCCTCGCCCAAGGCCAGGAGCGTCGAGCACGCCGCCAGCCCGGCCGTCTCGACCCGGAGGATCGTCGGCCCCAGGTCCACCAGCCGCCAGCCCGCCCCGACCGCCCGATCGACCTCGCCCTCGGTAAACCCGCCTTCCGGCCCGATCGCCAGGACGACCGAAGCCCCCCGCCCGACCCCCGAGGCCGCGACCGGCCCCCCGCCGGGATGGGCGATCAGCTTCAACGACCCCTCGGACGACCCGACCAGCGACGCCCAGGGCGTCGGCGGTTCGAGCTCCATCAGGCGGTCCCGGCGGCACTGCTTGGCCGCCTCGACCACCACCCGGCGGAGCCGGTCGATCTTGGCCGATCGCGGGTCGACGACCGACCGCTCGGTCACCAGCGGGATCAGCCGGGCCACGCCCAGTTCGGTCGCCTTCTGGACCAGCCAGTCGAACCGATCCCCCTTGGGGACGGCCGATCCCAGCGTGAGCCGGCAGGCCGCGACCGACGCGGAGGTCGCCAATCCCAAAATCGCCAGCTCGACCCGGTCGCGCCCGAGGCTCGCCACCTCCGCCCGATAGGCCGAACCTCGCCCGTCGAAAATCTCCACCACCTCCCCCACGCCGACCCGCCGGACCTTGGTCAGGTGCCGGGCCTCGTCCCCTTCCAGAGTCGCGCGGCCGTCGACAGGGGCGTCCGGGCAATAGAATCGGTCGGCCAACGTCGTCCCCTCGGGCAATCGCGAAAGACTGGGGGCCATCTTACCGATCGTAGGGGTGGAAAGCGATCGTCCGCGGAACCGTGGCGACCGGCCATTCCGTCCGGCAGGAGACCCGCCCCGACCATGTGGCAGCGACACTGGAGCCTGACACGGGACCCCTTCGACGGGCGGCGTCCCTGCTTCGCGGCGACTCCCACGCACCAGGAGGCCCTGGCGCGACTGGTCCACACGATCGAGGCGGCCGGGCGGTCGGCCCGGTTGATCGCGGGGGCGGGGCTGGGCAAGTCGACCGTCCTGGGTCGGGCGATCGAGGCGACCCGGAGCCCGACCCGTCGTTTCGCCCGAGCGATCGGGCCGGCGGACGGCCCGAGCCTCTTCGCGACGCTCGCCGTGGGCCTCGGGGCGCGAGTCGCCCCCGACGCCTCGCGCGGGGTGGCCTGGAGGGCCTTGGTCGATGCGGCCCGGCTCTGCCGGTGGCAGGGGATCCACGTCGTGGTCGCGGTCGACGACTCCCAGGCCCTCGGTTCGCCCGCCGACCGGCTCGACCTGGAGCGGCTCGACCACCTCGACCCCGACCCGGCCGCCCGGCTCACGGTCCTCCGGGTCGGCCGCCCCGCGCCCCTCGACGAATCCGGGTCCGAACCGGACGACTGGGGCCTGGCGATCCGCCTGGCGCCGCTGACCCGCTCCGAGGCGTCGGGCTACCTCGCCGCCAAGCTCGAAGCCGCCGGCCGCCCCGATCCCACCTTCACCCCCAAAGCCGTGACCCGCCTTCATGCCCTCGCGGGGGGAGTCCCCCGGGGCCTCGACCGGCTCGCGGGACTCGCCCTGATGGCCGGGGCCGTCCGGGGGCTCGAAATCGTCTCGCCCGAGGTCGTGGAAGCCGCCGCCCGCGAATGTCTCGCCGCCGGACCGGCTTGAAGTTCGGCGGGGTGGCGGGGCCTCCGGGGAGTCGCTAGAATCGATCGTGGTCGGCGATCCGGACGGGGCGGCGGAGAAGCTTCGGCGACCGGACCCGAACTGGCTTGCAGGGCTTCCGGCGGGATGCTCCGGCCGATCGCTGATTGCTCACCGAGGGATCCATGCCCGAGCCGACCGTGAAGCTGAAGAACCGGTATCTCGCCGCGCTGCTGGCCTGGCTGGTTCCCGGCCTGGGCCACGTCTACCAGGGCCGGATCGGCAAGGGCATCCTGTATGCGACCTGCATCATCAGCCTGTTCCTGGTGGGGCTGTACCTGGGGGAATGGCGGATCATCTACTGGCGATGGATCAGCCCGATCCGCAATTCCGAGCAATTCTGCTTCAACTATCTGATGCAGTTCTGGGCCGGCCTGCTCGCCCTCCCCGCCCTGATCCAGGGGACGCTGAAATATTTTCAGATGGACCCGATCCTCTGGAGCTTCATGGCTGAGCCGTCGCAGGATGAGATCAACGGGCTTTACCGGATCGGCAAATTTCTCGAAATCGGCTATCTCTACACCAGCATCGCCGGTTTCCTCAACGTCCTGGCCATCTACGACGCCTTCGAGGGCCCCGCGCACCTCGACGAGGACGAGACGGTCGCCGACGGGTCCGAGGCCAGGCCAATCGTGATCGAAGCGGGGGACCGGCCGTGATCTATTACTCGTTCCTCTTCCCGCTGGTGGTGGCGATCAGCCTGGTCTACTCCGCCTCCCGGCACGAGTCCTGGCCGCGGATCTGGTGGCAGGCGCTCCGCCTCTGCGGCGCGATCTTCTGCATCCTTTTGGGCACCACCATCATCCTCCTCCTGATCAATACCCAGGTCTGAACTCGCCCTGGATCCGACGCCGCCAGGCTCGGAGCCGGACCGCCAGGGCCCGACGGCATCCCTCCGGCGAGTCCCCCCGGGCGAAGACCGTCAGGATCGGCTCGCCCCGCCGGAAGTCCGTGCCCGGCCAGGGAACGTCCGCGATTTCGGGGAAGCGGCCGGCGTCCGCGATCGGGCCGATCGGCGTCATCGGCGACCGGCACGCCCGATCGGCGTGGAGGATCGCCTTGCCGACGAACCCCTCGGCGCGGCCTGGACCGGCCCCGGGCACGACCCGCCCGAACGCCCGGAGGTGCTCCCGGAGGAGCGAGGTCCCCGAGGCCCATTCCAGGACCTCGACCGAGGCGGTATAACGCGGGTTCACCTCGATCGGCCAGACTTGCCCGTCGCGGAGAACCAGGTCGATCCCGAACAGGCCGACCAGGCCGAAGGCCGATCCGACCACCCGCCCCAGGGCCTCGGACTGGACCCGGACCCCCTCCTCCACCGGCCAGGGCCCCAGGCTCCCCCGGTAGGCGAATCGGCCCGAGGGCCGGCCGACAAACTGGCGGGTCATCCCGAGGCACCGCGCCCCCGGCCCCTCGCCGACGAACAGGGCGGCCAGCGTGAGCCCCTCGACCCGCTCCTGATAATAGACGGCGCGACCCCCGGAGCCCGCGGACCCATCCCAGGGGCGGATTCCCCGCCCTCCACCGGAGGCGAGCGGCTTGACCAGCCATGAGCCGTCGCGCGGGAGGCCCGACGGATCGAGCCGGACTCCGGGCGCGACCAGGCCGCTCCGGCGGACAGCCGAGGCCAGGGCGATCGGGTCGCGGACGGCCCGGAGCGTCTCGCCGGGGTGGCCCAGGAGCGGATGACGGATGGCGATCCGGTCGACCAGGTCGGGCCGGTTCTCGATCGCCCCGGTGTAGAGCCAGGGGGTCGGCGGCTGGCCATCGGCGAAGTCGGCCAGGCCGCCCGGGTAATCGCCGGGCTCGACCCGGCCGGTCGGGCAGGCCGAGGCGAGGTCGAGGTCGGCGAACAGGTCGGCGCACGCCGGCCGGAGACCGATCCGGAGCGCGGAGTAGGCGGCCGACCGGGCGCTGGCCCCGAGGATCAGAAGGTCCACCGGGATCGCTCGTGGGCGGGTCGGGAAAAGGAGACCGACGGGCGATGAGGGCCCGTCGGTCGCGAGGAATCGGGAGAGGCCGGGCGCGAGCGCCGCGACCGGGGCTTACTTGGCTTCCTTGATCTCGGTGGCGGTCAGGATCTTCTTGCCGTCCTTCTCGGTGACGTCGCCGGTGGCGGTCGTCTTGACGGTCGTGGTGCAGACGGTCTTGTGGTAGGCCTTGGCGACCTTGTTCTGGGCCAGGTAGTAGCTGGTGGTCTTGCCACCCTCTTCCACCTGGATGACGCTCTGGCACTTGTCGGTTTCCTTCAGGGCGCACTTGGCGCACTTGCCTTCGCCGGTGATGGTCATGACCTCGGCGGCCAGGACGACGCCGGAGCAGAGGACGGTGGCGGCCAGGAGCGAGAAGAGCTTCCGCATGGCGAGACTCCCTTGAACTGAGTGATCGATCGGCGCGGCACGACTCGGGGCAATCGCCGGAACTCCGGCATGGTCCCGCGCCTCCGGAGCGTTCAATTGAAGCAGGAGCGGCCGGCCTCGACAACTAGAATTTTTGCAAGAGTTCAACATCGCCCCGGATCGCGACCCCGGGGGAGCCCGGCCGGGGACATCCGGGCCCGACGGACCGGGTGATCGCCGGGGCCGAATCGACCGTCGAGGGGCCCCGGTCCTTCGAGGCCGGCGGCCGGGTCGCGGACGCGGGGGTTGCGGTCGGTGTCGGGGTTGTTATCATTCGGGTTTCCCACGCCGGCCGGGCATCCTCCCGGGCCGGCTTCGGTCCGGGCCCGGCGAGGCCCGGGGCCAACGCCCCTCACGCAACCGCACCGGAGACGCAAGCAGATGGCCAGCGAGCACATTATGTACGTCGGCGAGGCCCTGGCGGGCGAAGGCAACGAGATCGCCCACATCGACCTGCTGATCGGCTCCAAGGACGGCCCGGTCGGCGCCGCCTTCGCCACCGCCCTGGCCAACCAATCCAACGGCCACTCCAACCTCCTGGCCGTCCTGGAGCCCAACCTCCTGGCCAAGCCCGCCACCGTGATGATCACCAAGGTGACCATCAAGGGGATGAAGCAGGCCGTCCAGATGTTCGGGCCGGCCCAGTACGGCGTCGCCAAGGCCGTCGCCGACTGCCTGGCCGAGGGAACCATCCCCTCCTCCGCCGCCGAGGACCTCGTCATCATCTGCGGCGTCTTCATCCACCCGAACGCCGAGGACAACCACAAGATCCTCAAGTACAACCACGAGGCCACCAAGATGGCCATCGAGAACGCCATGAGGAAGTCCCCCACCGCCGCCGAGGTCATCGCCAAGAAGGACAAGGCCAAGCACCCCTTTTCCGGGGAATAAGCCGCGGCCCTCGGCCGGAGGGCGGGCCCAAGCCTGCCCTCGGGCCGACCGCTCGCCCGAGGCCCACTCGATGCCCGAAATCCGACCCTCGATCCTGATCCAGCTCGACGTCGACCCCCAGCCCAGCGTCTTCGATGGCGTGGTGGCGGTCGATGCCGGGGTCGACCACCTGTTCCGGCACGGGGGGGTCCGGCCCGAGGCGGTCCGCGACCTGGTCCACGGGGCGCTTTTCACCCGGGGCGGGGCGGACCTGAGGCGGTCGGCGGTCTTCGTCGGCGGGTCGGACGTGGGGGCGGCGGCAGGGATCCTGAAGGCGGTGACCGACACCTTCTTCGGGCCGTTCCGGGTCTCGGTCCTGTTCGACGCCAACGGGTCGAACACCACGGCCGCCGCGGCGGTCCTGGCGGCGCTGGAGGGATCGGGCGGGTCGGTCCAAGGGGTCCAGGCCGCCGTCCTGGCGGGGACCGGGCCGGTCGGCCAGCGGGTCGCCCGCCTCCTGGCCCGGCTCGGGGCCGAGGTCGCCGTCGGCTCGCGGTCGGTCGACCGGGCCCGGGCGACCGCCTCGGCGATCGGCGGGATCGTCGGCAGGCCGCTCGCGTCGTTCTCGACCTCGGGCGAACCCGACCTGATCCGGGGGCTCGAAGGGGCTTCGATCGTCGTCGCGGCGGGCGCGGCAGGGGTCACGCTTTTGACCGATTCGGCCCGCAAGACCCTCCCGGGCCTGAAGCTCGCCATCGACCTCAATGCCGTCCCGCCGGCCGGGATCGAGGGGATCAAGCCCGTCGACCGCGACGTCGACCGCGAAGGCGTCCGCTGCTGGGGGGCGCTGGGCGTGGGCGGGACCAAGATGAAGATCCACAAGGCGGCCCTCCACGCCCTCTTCGAGGCCAACGACCGGGTCCTCGACGCCGAAGAGGTGCTGGAGATCGGCCGGGCCCTGGGGTGATCCGCCCATGCCCCGAGTCGTCGGGACCGACCCCGGGACCAGCTCCCTCGACCTGCTCTTGCTGGTCGACGGCCATGTCGCCGACCAGGGATCGCTCGCCCCGGACGCCCTCCAGGCCGACCCGGGCCTGCTCCTCGCCACGCTCCGGTCCTGGGGGCCGATCGACCTCGTCGCGGGGCCGTCGGGGTACGGCCTCCCGCTGGTCCGGGGTGAGGACGTCTCGGAAACCGAGATCGACCTGATGGCCCTGGTCCGGCCCGATCAGCGGGGGTCCGCCGCCGGGGTGATCGGGTTCCGGGCGTGGGTCCGGGCGGTCCTGGCGTCGGGGCTCCCGACCGTCTTCCTGCCGGGGGGGATCCACCTGGCGAGCATCCCGAGGCACCGGAAGTTCAACGCGATCGACCTGGGGACGGCCGACAAGGTGGCCGTCGCCGCCCTGGCGTTGCGGGCGGACCGCGAATCGGGCCGCGACGGGACGTTCGCGGTGGTCGAGATCGGTTCGGCATTCACGGCGATCCTGGTCCTCCGGAAGGGCCGGATCGTCGACGCCTCGGCCGGATCGCGGGGGCCGATCGGCCTCCGGTCGGGCGGGGCCTGGGACGGCGAGACCGCCTGCTGGCTCGGGCCGCTGGCCAAGCTCGACCTGTTCCGGGGCGGGCTGGCCGACCTCGGGCTGGGGGACCTGGACGCCTTCCGCGAGTCGCTGGTCAAGCACGCCGCGGGGCTCCGGGCCGTCACCCGGTTCGACCGGATCTACCTGTCGGGCTCGGGAGTCTCGGGCGAGGCCCGGCTTGAATTCCGCCGGGTGATCGAGCGGGCGTTGCGGGGGATCGCCGAGGTCGTCCCGCTGCCCGGACTCCCGGGCTCCTGGGTCAAGGAGGCCGCGCAGGGGGCCGCGCTCCTGGCCGACGGCCTGGCCGGGGGCGATCACGGCTGGCTGATCGAGTCCCTTGATCTTCGCTCGGCTTCGGGGACAATCCTGGACTACCTCCGGATCCGGGACTGATCCCGACTTGCCCGGTCCGGCCCACCCTCCCGGAGCTTGCTCGATGATCGCGATCGCCCCCCTGTTGCTGGCGGCGTCCCTCTGCGGGGCCGACGAGCTCTCGCGGCCGATGGACCTCTATTTCATTGATGTGATGGGCGGCGCGGCGACCCTGATCGTGACCCCGGATCGGGAGTCGATCCTGATCGACTCGGGCTGGGCGGGATTCGACGACCGCGACCCGAAGCGGATCGAGCATGTCCTCAAGGACGTGGCCAGGCTCGACCACCTCGACCACCTGGTGACCACCCACTGGCACGCCGACCACTTCGGCGGGGTCGAAGGGCTGGCGCGGCGGCTGAGGATCGACCATTTCTGGGACCGGGGCCTGCCCGACCCCAAGGCCCCGGAGGGCGACCGGGCCAGTTACCCCGACGGTCCGTTCGCGGGCGACCCGCTGGGGATCCACTACCGGAAGGCGTCGGAGGGGAAGCGGAAGGCGCTGAAGGCGGGCGACTCGCTGCCGATCCGGGGGGTCGAGGCGGTGGTCCTGGCCTCGGGCGGCCGGGTGTCCGAGGGCTTGACCGGCCCGAGCAATCCGGCCTGCGCCGAGGCCCCGCCGGACCAGCCGGTCGATAAGTCGGACAACGCCCGGAGCCTGGCGTTCGGGTTCCGCCTGGGCCGGTTCGACTTCCTCGACTGCGGCGACCTGACCTGGAACGTCGAGAAGGCGCTGGCCTGCCCGTCGGACAGGGTTGGCCCGATCGACCTGTACCAGGTGACCCATCACGGGATGGACATCTCGAACCACCCGACGCTGGTCCGGACGATCGCCCCGACGGTGGCGATCATGAACAACGGCCCGCGCAAGGGCGGCGCACCGGGGACGGTCAAGCTCCTCCGCTCGATCCCCTCGATCCAGGCCGCGTATCAACTCCACAAGAACGCGGCGACCTCGGCCGATGAGAACACCGAGCCGGCCCTGATTGCCAACCCCGACCCGGCCGGCGGGCAGTTCATCCACGTCGAGGTCGTGCCCGACGGATCGAGCTTTACCGTCCAGATCGGCACGGACGGGGCGAAGCGGTCGTTCAAGGCGAAGTGACGGACTGCTCGGACGCCTCGGCCCGCTTCTTCCGCTCCTTGGGCTGATGCTTCCAGCGGCGATGGAGCCAGAGATATTGCTCGGGGTCGCGGCGGATGATCGCTTCCAGGGCCGAGGTGTAGCGCTGGGTGAGGAGCCGGGCGTCGTCGGCGGTCCCGGTCCACTCGTCGGGGTCGATCAGCTCGGTGCAGCCGACCTCGTAGCGGAAGCCGGGGCCGATCCGACGGGCGTAGCCGACCATGACCGGGGCCCGGTGCTCGATGGCCATCAGGGCGATCGCCTTGTGGGTCGAGGCGGGCCGGCCGAAGAACTCGACGAAGAGCCCGCGCTCGCCGGCGTCCTGGTCGGCCAGGAACGCCAGGACGCCGCCGGTCCGGAGAACTTCCAGCATCTCGTCGTAGCCCCCCTTCTTGGCGATCATCTTCTGCCCGGTCCGCTCGCGGAACGAGCGGAGGTAGCGGTCGAGGTACGGGTTGTCCAGCGTCCGGGCGACCGAGTGGGGCGGGAAGCCGAAGAACCCGAACAGGTAGCCAGCCATCTCCCAGTTGCCGAAGTGGCCGGTCAACATGATCAGCGGGCCGCCTTCGAGCAGCCGGCCGATCACTTTCTCGTGCCCGACCAGCGTGATCATCTCGCGCCAGGTGGTCGGGTGGAGCTTGCGCGGGATATGGAGGATTTCCATCAACATCATGCAGAAGTGGAGGTAAACCCCGCGGACGATCCGGTCGCGGTCGGCCTCGGTATAAAGGTCGCCGAAGGCCAGCCGGAGGTTCTCAATCCCGATCTTCCGGTGCCGCTGGTCGACCCGGTAGAGGATCGCCGCCAGCCACCGGGCGAAGGCGTACGACTGCTCGACGCTCATCGCCTGCGCGAACCCGACGATCAGCCGGACCAGCAGGTAGACCAGGTAATCGACCAGGCGGTTGGGGCGACGCTTCACGGCCACTCCTTACGACCGACGCGCAGGGTCCTCCCGGCTCGGCCGGGATGGTATCCCCGCTCCCGGTCGCGGTCAATCCGAGCCGGGGCCGCCGCCGCGTCGATTCCCGTCGAAAGCGTCTGGCGACCGGCTCCCGGGGCCCCTACAATCGACCTCTCGCCCGGGCGCCACCAGCGCCCGCCGCCGAACCGATCGAGGAGTCCACTCGGTGCCGATCACGGAACGGAATCCCCCGAAAACGACCCCGCCGCCGGAATCCCTTCCGACCGACGCACCGGCCGAGGGGGCGGGGGCGGGGGCGGGGGCAAAGAAGCCGGGCCGGTTCCTGTTCATCGACGCCCTCCGGGGGATCGCCGCCCTCGGGGTGGTCGTCTACCACGCCCACAGCGGCAAGCACATGGAGCGGATCGCGGCGAGGCTTCCCGGCTGGGCTCTCTGGCTCCTCGAAGGCGGCCATTTCGGCGTGCCGATCTTCTTCGTCCTGAGCGGATTCGTCATCGCCCACTCGGTGGCCCGCTACCGCGTGGACCTCCCCTTCATCGGCCGGTTCGCCCTCCGGCGGTCGATCCGGCTCGACCCGCCCTACTGGGCCTCGATGGTCCTGGTGGTCGGGCTGGGGGCCCTCTCCAAGTTCGTCATGCCGTCCAAGGGCTACTCGCCGCCGGAATTCGGCCAGGTTCTGGCGCACCTGTTCTACGTCCAGGAGATCCTCGGCTATCCCGAGATCAACCCGATCTACTGGACCCTCTCGATGGAGATTCAGTTCTACCTGATCTTCTGCCTCCTGATGGCGCTGGCCCACGCCACCCGTCGCGATTCGGGCGACCGGCGGTCGCTGTTCGTCATCTTCGTTCCCGCGTTCCTGCTGGCGGCGGCCTGGCCGCTCGGGCTGATCCGGGGGCACCTCTGGCCGGGGCTGTTCCCGCCTTTCTGGCACGGGTTCCTGCTGGGGATGCTCGCCTGCTGGGGGATGAATGGGACGGTCCGGCCGGCCTGGTTCTACGCCTACGCGGCGCTGGTGGGGGGCGGTTCGGCCCGGTCCGGGGACTCGTTCGGCCTGGCCTGCGCGGCGACCTCGGTCCTGGTCATGATCGCGGCTCAGTCGGGGGGGCTCGGGAGCTGGCTGGGCTGGCGCTGGCTCCAGTTTCTCGGGATGATCTCGTACAGCCTCTATCTGATTCACAACCCCATCACCGGCGCCCTCTACAACGTCGGCTACAAGATCACCGGGCGGTCGGCGGCGACGGAAACCTTCTGGTTCGCGGCCATGATCGCCGCGAACATCGCCGTGGCGTCCGCCGCCTGGTGGCTCCTGGAACGGCCGAGCCTCAGGCTGTCCCACCGGCTCCGCCTTCAGCCCCGATAGCCCGGCCGCGCCGGCACGGGGGATGCTTGCTCAATCGGCCCGTCGCCGCGGGCGGGCCGCGAGCACATCGACCCCGAGGCGAGACGGCGAAAGGCCGGAGCGATGAGCACTGCCCCCCCGGCGTCGGGCGAGACCATCACGACCGACGTCCCCGCCCGGATGGACCGGCTCCCCTGGGGCCGGTGGCACTGGCGGGTCGTCATCGCCCTGGGAATCACCTGGATCATCGACGGGCTGGAGGTGACGCTGGTCGGAGCGATCGGCGGGGTCCTGGAGAGGAAAGACACGCTCGATTTCTCGCCGACGCAGATCGGCTGGCTCGCCTCGTCTTACCTGGTCGGGGCAGTCCTGGGGTCGCTGGTCTTCGGCTACCTCACCGACAAGCTCGGCCGCAAGCCGCTGTTCACGGTCACGCTGGGCCTGTACCTGGTCGCGGCCTTCTGCACGGCGTTCTCCTGGAATTTCTGGAGCTTCGCCGTCTTCCGCTTCTTCACCGGCGCGGGGATCGGCGGCGAGTATTCGGCGATCAACTCGGCCATCGACGAACTGATCCCGGCACGGGTCCGGGGGCGGGTCGACCTGGCGATCAACGGGAGCTACTGGATCGGCGCGGCGGCGGGCTCGCTCTCGACGCTGGTCCTGCTCGACCCGAATCTCCTGCCAATCAACCTGGGCTGGCGGCTCGGGTTCGGGATCGGGGCGTTGCTGGGGCTGGTCATCATCTTCTACCGGAACCACGTCCCCGAGAGCCCCCGATGGCTGGTCACCCACGGTCGGGCCGACGAGGCCAACGCCGTGGTCAAGGACATCGAACGCCACTTCGCCGACGAGGGTAAAACGCTCGACCCGGTGAATCAGACCATCACCCTCCACGCCCGCCACGACGTCGGCTTCGCCCTGATCGCCCGGACCATGGTGAAGACCTACCCGGGCCGGACCCTCCTCGGCCTGACGCTGATGGTCTCGCAAGCATTCCTCTACAATGCCATCTTCTTTACCTATGCCCTGGTCCTGACCAACTTCTACGGCGTCCCATCGGACCGGACCGGCCTGTACCTCCTCCCCTTCGCGGTGGGAAACTTCCTGGGCCCGGTCCTGCTGGGGCACTTCTTCGATTCCGTCGGCCGCAAGCCGATGATCGCGGCGACGTACTCGATCTCGGCGGTCCTGCTGGCCGCGACGGGCTGGATGTTCGCCCACGAGATGCTGACCGCGACCACGCAGACGATGCTCTGGACCGTGATCTTTTTCTTCGCCTCGGCCGCCTCCAGCTCGGCCTACCTGACCGTCAGCGAGGTCTTCCCGGTGGAGATGCGGGGGATGGCCATCGCGCTGTTCTTCGCCCTGGGCACGACCATCGGCGGGACGGCCGCCCCGGCGCTGTTCGGCCACCTGATCGAGTCGAAGTCGCGGTTCAACCTGTATCACGGCTACCTGTTCGCCGCGGGCCTGCTGGCCCTGGCGGTGGTGGTGACCCTGATCTTCGGGGTGAAGGCCGAGGGGGCGTCGCTGGAGTCGGTGGCGGACCCACTCTCCAAGGTAGCCGAGGCCAGGCCGGCCCCGCCCGGGGATGACGGGCTGGCCTGAATCGCGGCGGCCGGGTTCGTGGTATCCTGGCGGGGCGGCCCGGATCCGGCGGCATGTCAGTTGCTCAAGTCTTCGGCTCCGACGGTCTCGGCGACCGTCGACGGCCACCGTCGCGATCATTGCGGGTCCCAGAGGGCGAATCATGGCGTCGGCGAGTGGGCCGGGGGCGCGGGAGCAAGGGCCGTCGGTCCGGGCCCCGTCGCGGGTGGTCATTGAGGGCGTCCTCCCGGAGATCGATGGCGGGCGGTTCCCGATCAAGCGGGTCGTCGGCGAGGACGTCGTCGTCGAGGCGGACATCTTCGCCGAAGGGCATGACATCCTGATGGCCGCCCTGAAGCACCGGCCGATCGGCGCCGCCGGATGGGTCGAAGTCCCGATGACGGTCCTGGTCAACGACCGATGGACCGGCAGATTCACCGTCCAGGCCCAGGGCCGGCACGAGTACACCATCGAAGCGTGGGTCGACCGCTTCGCCTCCTGGTTCAAGGAGCTGGGCAAGAAGGCCGAGGCGGGCCAGGACGTCGGGAGCGAGCTGCTCGAAGGCGCCGAGCTGATCCAGGCCGGCGTCGGCCGGGCGACAGGCCCCGACGCCCGATGGCTCGGGGCCCGAGCCGAGTTCATCGCTGGGGTGGGCGAGCAGGCCGAGCGGGTCCGCGCGGCGCTCGACGCCGACCTTCTGGCCGCGATGGCTCGCCACCCCGACCGGAGCCGGGGGCACGCCTACGACCGAGTCCTCGGGATCGTCGTCGAGCGCGAGCGGGCCCGCTACGGCGCCTGGTACGAGATGTTCCCGAGGTCGACGGCCCCCGAGCCCGGCCAGCACGGGACCTTCGGGACCACCGAGGCCCGCCTGCCCTACGTCGCGGCCATGGGCTTCGACGTGGTCTACCTCCCGCCAATCCACCCGATCGGCCGGGCCTTCCGCAAGGGCCCCAACAACACGCTGACGCCCAAGCCCGGCGACCCCGGGAGCCCCTGGGCCATCGGCGGGCCCGAGGGGGGGCACAAGGCCGTCCACCCCGAACTGGGGACCTTCGACGACTTCGAACATCTCGTCGCCGCCGCCAGGAAACTCGACCTGGAAATCGCGCTGGACATCGCCTTCCAGTGCTCGCCCGATCACCCCTACGTCCGGGAGCATCCCGGGTGGTTCCGGCACCGGCCCGACGGCTCGATCAAGTACGCCGAGAACCCGCCCAAGAAGTATCAGGACATCTATCCGATTGATTTCGAGTGCGACGACTGGCAGGCCCTCTATGAGGAGCTTCGCGACGTCTTCCTGTTCTGGGTCGACCGAGGCGTCACCATCTTCCGGGTCGATAACCCACACACCAAGCCGTTCCGGTTCTGGGACTGGGTGATCCGCGAAGTCTGGGACCGGAACCACGACGTCATCTTCCTGGCCGAAGCATTCACCCGGCCCAAGATCATGGCCCGGCTCGCCAAGGGCGGTTATCCCCAGTCGTATAGCTATTTCACCTGGCGGACCGCCAAGACCGCGATCCAGGAATACTTCACCGAGCTGACCAAGACCGAACTCATCGAGGTGATGCGGCCCAACTTGTTCGCCAATACCCCCGACATCCTCCACGAGTCGTTACAGGTCGGCGGCCGGCCCGGATTCCAGATCCGCCTGGTCCTGGCCGCGACCCTGGGGGCGACCTACGGGATCTACGGCCCGCCGTTCGAGCAGTGCGACGGCACGGCCTGGAAATCAGGTTCCGAGGAATACCTCGACTCGGAAAAGTATCAGGTCCGCCACTGGGACCTGGCGGCCCCGGGCAACCTCGTCGCCTTCATCACCCGGATCAACGCGATCCGCCGCGAGAACCCCGCGCTCCACTCGGATCGGACCCTCCGGTTCCTTCCCACCGACAACGACCATGTGATCGCCTATACCAAGGCCGCGTCGGACGGGTCGAACGTGATCCTCGTCGTGGTCAACCTCGACCCGGACCACGTCCAGTCGAGCTGGGTCCGCGTCCCGGTCCTGGAACTGGGCCTGGCCGGCGACCACGCCCCGAGCTACCAGGTCCATGACCTGATCGGCGACGCCCGATACCTCTGGCACGGCGAGTCGAACTTCGTCCAGATCGACCCCAACGCCTGCCCGGCCCACATCTTCCGGATCCGGAAGAAGGTGAAGACCGAGCGGGATTTCGACTACTTCGCGTGAAGGTGAAAGAAGAGAGTGAACCGCCAGGACGCCAAGGACGCAGCGGTCGGAAAGAGAAGAGAGAGTTCATCAGCGCGGAATCACAAAGATAAGAGGCTATCCGGGATCGGAAATGGTTGATGGCCAATGAATGATGATCGATAAGCAGAAAGGCATACGGTGCCGGTGCCGGTCATTTCCCTGGATGATTCTCTCATCAACCATCGCCCATTGTTCATTAATCGTTCATTGCCAGGTCAAGGAAATGCTTCCGGATCGCTTCTCTCCGAGTCTCCTCTCTTTCCGACCTCGGCGTCTTGGCGGTTGATATCCGATTTTTTTCGAGGAGCCCGGGACGATGTCGGTCGTGAAATCCAAGCGCGGATGGGACGCCCTGCTCGAAGGCGAGGCCCGCCGCCGGCTCGAAGGCGAGGCCCTCCCGCCGTTCCTGAAGCGGCAGCGGTGGTTCGCCGGCAAGGCCCGGTCCGTCGCTTCGGTCCGGATCGTCGATGCGTCGGCCGCCGGCGAGTTGCCGGAATCGACCCGCCTGACGCTCCTGGAAGTCCGCTTCGAGTCGGGCCAGCCCGAGACGTACTTCCTCCCGCTCGGGCTGGCCGAGGGCCCCGACGCCGACCGCCTGGAGCGCGACTCGCCCGGCCGGGTCGTCGCCCGGTCCGAGGGGATCGGGCTGGTGTACGACGCCCTCTCCGAGCCCGCCGTCTGCACCATCCTGCTCGACGCCATCGCGGCCGGGAGGTCGCTCCGGGCTGGCTCGGGCTCGATCCGGGCGTTCCGGACCTCGGCCTTCGGAGCCGCCCGGGGCTCGACGGACGAGGCCCTCCCGGTCGCCGGCGGCTCCTACGAGCAGAGCAACTCGGCGGTGATCTTCGGCGACCGCCTGATCCTCAAAGTCTTCCGCCGCCTGGAGCCGGGCATCAACCCCGACTTCGAGATCGGCCGGTTTCTCTCCGAGAAGACGGCCTTCGACCGGATCCCCCGGACCGCCGGGGCCCTGGCCTACGAGCCCAAGGGGGCGGGGGCCGAGCCGATGATGCTCGGGATCCTCCAGGGGTTCGTCCGGAACCAGGGGTCCGGCTGGGAGCACGCCCTCCACGAACTCAAGGGCTATTACGAGGAGGCGAGCCGCCGGGTCGGCCCGCCCCCGGATGACTCCGAGGGCCACCCGCTGCTCGAACTCGCCGGGCTCGAAGTCCCGGTCGAGGCCCGGAAGGCGATCGGCGGCTATCTCAAGGCCGCCGCCACCCTCGGCCGCCGGACCGCCGAGTTGCACCTGGCCCTGGCCAGCGACCCCAGGGATCCCGCCTTTCGGCCCGAGCCGATGACCGCCGCCGACCTCAAGGCCCTCGGAGGCGCGATCCGCCGGCAGGTCGAGGCCGCCCTGATGGCGCTCGGCGACGGCCTGGAGAAACTCCCCGAGGCGACCGCAGCGCAGGCCCGCCGGGTCCTGGAGGGGGCCCCGGGGCTACTCATCGCGGTCGACGCGATCGCCTCGATGGACCTCCGGGCGTCCCGGATCCGGGTCCACGGCGACTACCACCTCGGCCAGGTCCTCCGGGCCGACGACGACTTCGTGATCCTCGACTTCGAGGGCGAGCCGGCCAAGCCCCTGGCGGAGCGGGTCGCCAAGCTCTCGCCGCTCAAGGACGTGGTCGGGATGATCCGGTCGTTCGACTACGCGGCCTTCGCCGCCCTGTTCGCCTTCGCGGGCGACCGCCCCGAGGCGTTCGACCGGCTGGTCCCCTGGGCGAAGTCGTGGCGAACCTGGGCCTCGGCCTCGTTCCTCCGCGAGTACCTGGCCGCCGCCAAGGGCGCCCCGTTCCTCCCGGCCGACCCCGAGCAGATGGCCCGGCTCCTGGACGCCCTGACCCTCGACAAGGCCCTGTATGAACTCCTCTACGAGTTGAACAACCGCCCCGACTGGGTCCGGATCCCGCTCCAGGGGATCGCCGCCCTGATCGACCCCGCGCCCGCCGCCCCGGCCCCGACGCCGCCGGAGACGCCCGAGCCGGCTTCGATCGCGCCGACGACCCTGACCGACTTCGACCTCCATCTCCTGGCCGAGGGGACGCACGACCGGGCCTACGACAAGCTCGGTGCCCACCTCGACGAGCAGGGGGGCGTGGCCGGCGTCCGCTTCGCCGTCTGGGCGCCCAACGCCCGCGAGGTCTCGGCCATCGGCGAGTTCAACGGCTGGGACCGCAAGGCCCACCCGATGCACCGCCGGAGCCCTTCGGGGATCTGGGAAGGGTTCGTCCCGGGCGTCTTGCCAGGGATGTCCTATAAGTACGCGATCGCCTCGAACTTCGGCAATTACGTGGTCGACAAGGCCGACCCCTACGCCTTCGCCGCCGAGCCCCGCCCCATGACCGCCTCGGTCGTCTGCGACCTCTCGGCCCACGCCTGGGGCGACCGCGACTGGCTGGCCAACCGCCGGGGGACCAATGCGCTCGGGGCGCCGATCTCGATCTACGAGGTCCACCTCGGATCGTGGATGAGGCACCCCGACGGGTCCTGGCTGACCTACCGCGAGCTGGGCCCGAAGCTGGCCGATTATGTCCACGACATGGGGTTCACCCACGTCGAGATGATGCCCGTGGCCGAGCACCCCTTCGACGGGAGCTGGGGCTATCAGGTGACCGGCTACTACGCCCCGACCAGCCGGTTCGGCTCGCCAGCGGACTTCATGGCGCTGGTGGACCTGCTCCACCAGCGGGGGATCGGCGTGATCGTCGACTGGGTTCCGGCCCACTTCCCGACCGACGAGCACGCCCTGGGCTACTTCGATGGGACCCACCTCTTCGAGCACTCCGACCCGAGGCAGGGGTTCCACCCGGACTGGAACACGTTCATCTTCAATTTCGGCCGCCCCGAGGTGGCCAACTTCCTGATCGCCAACGTCCTGTTCTGGGCCGACAAGTACCACATCGACGGGATCCGGGTCGACGCCGTGGCCTCGATGCTCTACCGCGACTACTCCCGAAAGCCCGGCGAGTGGGTGCCCAACGAGTACGGCGGGCGCGAGAACCTGGAAGCGATCGCGCTCCTCCGCCGGATGAACGAGCGGGTCCACGCCGAGTTCCCCGAGGTCTTGACTATCGCCGAGGAGTCGACCGCCTGGCCGATGGTCTCGCGGCCCACCAACGTCGGCGGCCTGGGGTTCGACCTCAAGTGGGACATGGGCTGGATGCACGACACCCTGAGCTACTTCGAGAAGGACCCGATCCACCGCAGGCACCATCACAACTTGCTCACGTTCCGCGGTCTCTATGCGTACACCGAGAGCTTCGTCCTGCCGCTCTCGCACGACGAGGTGGTCTACGGCAAGGGCTCGCTCCTGGCCAAGATGCCGGGCGACCGCTGGCAGAAGTTCGCCAACCTCCGGCTCCTCTTCGGTTATATGTTCGCCCAGCCCGGCAAGAAGATGCTCTTCATGGGCGACGAGTTCGGCCAGTGGGCCGAGTGGGGCCACGACGCCCAGCTTGACTGGGACCTGCTCGGTGACCCCGACCACGCCGGACTCCGCCGCTGGGTCCGCGACCTCAATACCCTCTACCGGGGCGACCCCACCCTCCACGAACTGGATACCAGCCCCGAGGGGTTCCGCTGGATCGATGCCAACGACTCCGAGCAATCCGTCCTGAGCCTGATCCGCAAGGGGCACTCGACGGACGCTCGGCTCCTGATCGTGGCCAACTTCACGCCGATCCCCCGGACCAACTACCGGGTCGGGGTCCCGGCGGCCGGCCACTGGGACGAGATCCTCAACGGCGACGCCCCCCTCTACGGCGGGAGCGGCCAGGGGAACATCGGGGGCGTATTGACGACGCCGGTGGCCGCCCACGGCCACCCGCAGTCGCTCAATCTGACCCTCCCTCCGCTGGCCCTGATCGCGCTGAGGTCGCCGGGGCGATGAGCTGGACGCCGTCGCTCGGGGCCTGGCCGGAGGCCGGGGGCGGCCGTGATCCGCTACTGCCCGGCGAATGGCGCATGAATTGCCGATGTGTCCTCTCCATCGGGTCCGCTCGGCGGATCGAGCCCACCGGATCCCATCCAAGGGTGAGGCCGACGTGATCGACGACCCCGAGATCCCCGCCGTCGGCGTGACCGAGGTCGACCCGGCGACGGCCCGGTTCCGGGTCTGGGCCCCCAAGGCGAAGGCGGTCGAGCTGGTCCTCGGCACGGACCGCCTGGCGATGGAGCCCGAAACTCGCGGGTTCTTCGGCCTGGACCTGCCGATGCCCGAGGCCGGCGCCCGTTACGCCTATGCCCTCGGAGGCGGCGAGCCCCTCCCGGACCCCGCCTCGCGCTGGCAGCCCGACGGCGTGGGTGCGCCGTCGGCCGTCTTCTTCCCGGGTCGATTGACCTGGGACGAGGGGAATTGGCGGGGGTCCGAGCGGGCCGAACTGGTCATCTACGAGCTGCACGTCGGGACCTTCACCCCCGAGGGGACTTTCGACGCGATCATCCCCCGGCTCCCGGACCTGGTCGAACTGGGGATCACCGCCATCGAGCTGATGCCCGTCGCCCAGTTTCCCGGGGAAAGAAGCTGGGGTTATGACGGCGTCTTCCCCTTCGCCGTCCAGGATTCCTACGGCGGGCCGGAGGGCCTGAAGCGGCTGGTCGAGGCGTGCCACCGATCGGGCCTGGCGGTCCTCCTGGATGCGATCTACAACCACTTCGGCCCCGAGGGGAACGTCCTGCCCGTCTTCGGCGACTACCTGACCCAGAAGTACAAGACCGACTGGGGCCCCGCCCTCAACTTCGACGACCGGCATTGCGACGCCATCCGATCCTTCGTCCTGGATAACGTCCGGATGTGGATCGGCGACTACCGCTTCGATGGCCTCCGGCTCGACGCCGCCGACCAGATCTTCGACCGAGGACCCCGGCATATCCTGGCCGAGGTCGCCGAGGTCGCCCACGCCGAGGCGGCGAAGCTTGGCCGGAAAGCCCACGTCTTCGCCGAGACCGACCAGAACGACGCCCCCCGCTACCTCCTCCCGGTGGACCAGGGCGGCTACGGGCTCGATGGCCACTGGACCGACGACTTCCACCATGCCGCCCATACCGCCCTGACCGGCGAGTCGGACGGATATTACCTGGACTTCGCCGACGGCCCCGCCTCACTCTCGAAAGCCTTGTCCAACGTCTTCGTCAACGACGGTTGCTACAGCCCATTCCGCGAGCGGAGGCACGGGACCGGGGCGACCGAGTTCTCCGGTGACCGCTTCGTCGCCTTCACCCAGAACCACGACCAGGTCGGGAACCGGGTCAGGGCCGACCGGCAGGCCGCTAGCCTGGCCCCCGCCGCCGTCCGGTTGGCCGCCGGGATCCTCTTGCTTGCCCCTCGGATCCCCCTGATCTTCATGGGCGCGGAATATGGCGAAACGAACCCATTCCCGTTCTTCTGCGACTTCCGCGAGCCCGGCCTGATCGAGGCCGTCCGCGAGGGGCGAAAGAAGGAGTTCGCCTACTTCGGCTGGAAAGACGAACCCATCGACCCCTTCGCCGCCTCGACCCGCGACTCCGCCGTCCTGTCCTGGTCCTGGACCGACCCCGCCCGGGCCGGCCTCCGGGCCCTCCATCGCGACCTCCTCAAACTCCGCCGCGATTGCCCGGCCCTCCGCGATTTCGGCCACCCTGGGGTCAAGCTCCTCGACGATTCCGGAGCCCCGAAGGTCCTGGAAATGATCCGCAAACCCCAATCCGGCAAGCCCTTGGCGATCTACCTGAACCTCGGGCCCGAGTCCCTCGATCTCCCGCCTGGCCTGGTCAAGGAGATGCCCTCGTTCCGGTCCGAGGTCGAAGCGTATGGCGCGACCGCCAAGCCCGACAAGACGAACCCAACCCGCCTTGCCCCCTGGGAGTTCGCCCTGTTCGGGCCGCTCGCTTGATGAGGGATCACGGTTGGCCGAACGAACTGTCATGGCCATCGGGATGGTCACTCCTCCCCATGAGAGCGCGATGGGTGGGGGCTTAGATGTCGGGTGGCGTCCAGCCGAGCGAGGCCCACAACGCCGGTCTGGTGGGCCTCGCTCGGCTCGACGCCACCCTACGCAGACTACCCATTTCATAAACTTCAGCCAAACCCAAGCTCGGACCCGCTCGTCACGCCAGATCGGGCGATCCGGGGAGCGGAGCGCGGCCCGACCTTCGTCCTTTAAGATCGCGTTCCGGGAGATCGAATCGCACAGTTTCCGCCGGCCTCGATCGATTCTCAAAGCTCGGGGCGAGGCCCGACCTCGTCCCGTCTTGCCGCGAAGTCCGGTTCGGCTTCGACCGGGGATCGAGGTCGGACGACGGGAAGGCGATCCCGGACGCAACGCATCATCAGCCCGATCATTCCCGCCTGGTAGGCAACCAGCGGGAGAAACTGGACCCAGCCGGCCCGGACCGGGAGTCGCTGGACGCCTTCGGGCCAGGCCAGGCTCGCCAGGTTGCAAGCGTAGCGGATCCCGAAGGCCCAGTCGGGCAAGGGGCGATCGCCCCGGAGGAGGGGCCAGACGCCATCGACCAGAGGCCGGGCGATCGCATCGGGGACGCGGGCCCCGATGGCCTGGAACATCAGGATCACCACCCCGCCCGCCGCCGCGAGCCCGACCGCCAGCGCGGTCGTCGGTCGGCCGCCGACGGCCAGGAGGCTCGCCACCGGCAGGAGCGCGAATGGCAGGAGGGGCACCAGCAATCGAGGTCCGGTCGTCCAGCCGCCGGTCCACTCGGGGTAGCTCAGGTTCATCAGGAAGACCGCGGCCATCGCCGCCGTCGCCACCGCGACCAGGCCCCAGGTCCGCCGGAACGCCGCCACCGCCAGGCCCGGCAGGGTCAGGGCGACGATCGGGGCGAACCGGACCAGGCCCCGCCGCTCGCCCCAGAGCAGCTCGCCCAGCTTGGACCAGTCGGGGCGTCCCAGGCCCAGCGGGTTGGTCTCGCTGTGGACCTTCCGGAACTTGTCCATGATGAGATAGAAGTATCCCATCCGCCAGGGCGACCCGAACGCAAGGTCGTTATAGATCAAGAGGATCGAGGCTGGGATCGCCGCGCCCAGGGCGAAGGCGACCACGGCGGACCCTGGCCGCTTTCTCCCGGCCGCCAGCGCCAGGAGATAGAGCCCCAGGATCGCCGAGACCGGCCCGACCTGGATCTCGACGACCGACGCATAGCTCGCGAAGAATCCCGCGAACGCCGACCGGAGCCGGGGCCGGGGTCCGCCCTCCCAGAGCAGGGCGAACGATGCCAGGAGGCAGAAGGCCGACGCCTGGTGGCCATAGGCCAGGCTCGCGTAGGCGTAGGCCGGGGTCGCCAGGCCATAGGCCAGGCCCACCAGCGCCGATCGCCCGGGGCCGCAGCCGAGCGATCCGGCCAGGACCACCAGGATCGCGCCCGAGAGCGCCGAGAGCAGGCCGGAGGTCCCCAGCGTGACCCAGTAATCGGCCGGCCAGTAGGCGAATCCGGGCCGGTCCCGGGGGTGATCCGGCAAACGCATCGCCCACCGAGCCCCGACGTAGGGGGCGACCGCCAGGAGCGAGAATCCGGGCGTCTTGTCGGTGTAGTAATGCCCGCGATACCGGGCGATGTCGCGGGTCTGGTCGTCCAGGCCGTCGATGGAGAGGGTTCCCCGGTCGACCACGGCATAGGTCAGCATCAGCCGGCTGGCGGAGTTCCAGTCGCGCGTCTGCCAGAAGTAGGCGTAGCTCGACCAGAGGATGACGAAGACCCAGACCTCGGGGCGGCGGAGGATGCGCATCCAATCCTTTCGCGATCGAAAGTCTTGCTCCGAAAGCTCTCCCGCCCTTTTTCGTGGTGGAAAGGAGAGGCGGAAAGACATCCTAGATCAGGGGTGGCCACCGGGCCAGTCGGAAGGCGGCTTGCGGGCGGTCCACCGACGGAACCGGTCAGCCCCTTCGACCGCCCCGAACGCCCCCAGGAGCGCCGAACCCGGCTGGATCGAGAGGAAGTAGCGATCCCAGGCGAGCGGGATGAAGGCCGCGACCACCACGACGGCGACGATCGCCTGGGCCGCGATCGCCCAGGCGGCGGGGGGCAGGCCGTCCCGGAACTGGGCCCGGCCCCGGGCGATCGCGGCGAGCAGCCCCAGCGCGACCCAGGGGAGCCAGAGCAGGCCCCATCGGTCCTGGTTCCAGTCGTGGCGGGCGGTCGAGTCGGTCCGGCCCCTGGGCCCGAACGGCCCGAACCGGCCGAAACCCTGGACGGCGACGGCCCCGAGCTTCTCGGCGGGCGTGAACAGGGCGTCGTTCGGGAAGGTCGACTTGGCCTGGATCGAGACCCCCGCCCGGTGCCGCGCGACGGCCTCGACCCGTTCGGCGAAGGTCATCCGGGCCACCGTCGCCAGCCTCGGATCGATCGGCCTTTTGGGATGGGCGTAGAGGAAAGGGTTGAGAGCCGCGAAGGTCGCGAACGCCACGCCGCCGGACACCACGGTCGCCCCCAGGATCGCCGCCCGGCCCTTTGCCGGGAACGGTTGCAGGGCCAACGCCAGCGCCGCCCAGGCCCCGAGGATCAGCCCGCCCAGGGCCCCATTCAGCTTGGCCAGGGTCGCCAGCCCGCAGAGGACGCCCGAGCCCAGCGCGAGTACCACGACCGGCCCGACCGTCCCCCGAGCCGCCAGGAGCCGCTTCCAGGCCCAGAGTCCGACGGCCGCCGATCCCAGGATCAGGGCCTCCGCCGGGACGTCGGACATCGCCCGGCGGGCGTGCATCCGGTAGAGCGGATTCGCCATCAGCAGGAGCGCCGAAAGCAGGCCCGCCCGGCGATCCATGCCGAGCGTCCCCAGGGCATAGATCGCCAGGCAGCCCACCGCCCCGAGGAGGACCGACGGTCGACGGGCGGCCGTCAGCGCCCCGGTCGAGACGAACCGGCGGCTGGTGTTGGCGTACCACTCCCACATCGCCCCGGGACCGGGTCGGCGATACCCCCCGGCCCGGAGCGATAGGCCGATCAGATATTTCGGGAGGGGGGGAAGATCATACCCCGCGTAAGTCAGCCAGGCCGGATCGTTCACCTCACCCCGGATTGCCAGGTCGACGAAGAAGGACTGGGATAGATAGGCGGACTCATCCGCGAAGTGGGGTTCCGCGGGCAACTCCCACCCGAAAACGGTTATCGCAAGCGCCACCACGACGACCGGCCCGGCCCACCTTCGGGGTCGCGAGCCATGGCGTAAGCTTGGCAAAGGCTGCGGGTTGTGCAAAGGATGAGTTCTCTTTTCGGCCGGGTGGGGCCGCAAGGATGGCCCAGTCTCACTAACATTCTAGAAATCGTCGCGGTTTTTTGGCAACGCGATGTTCATCGGCTAAGTTTGCTCGACGGCGCAAGAAGTTGGGCCGTCCCCGGGTCTCGAAAGTCCCCTGCCGGCCTCGGTCCGGCGGGAGAGCGATCGGAGCCCGCGGTTTCCCCCCGGACGGATCGGCCTCGGGCCGGTCCCGGGATCGGATCTTCAGCCGATTGATGTGACACCATTCGGGCGTCCCCATGCGAACCACCTCGCCCCGCCGCGATCCGTCGCCCGTCCCGGGAGCAATCCCGGGCGGTCCGTCGTCGGCCCGGTTCCTGTACGCCCGGGATTGCTCCCGGTCGTGGAGGGCCGGCGTCCGCCGTTGGGACGTCGGGGGCGGCCCTGCCCCGATGGGCTCGACGGCCCGGAGACGCGACGCGAGATGTCAGAAGACGGGAGTTCATCCGCGATGACGACGAACCAAAGATCGGCCGGAGTCCCCGCCCGGAGGGGCACCGAGCCTCGAAACTGGGCGCGACCTCCAGGTCTCGCGCTGCTGGCCCTGGCCCTGGTCGGCCTGGTCCAGGCGGGCTGCCGGTCCGACGGCTGCAACAATTGCAGCCTCAATGGGATCGGCAGGAAGCTCACCAACGGCGTGGAATCCCTTGGTGCCCGGGTCTTCCACCATGGCGAGAAGGGTTGCAGCAACTGCGGCGACGGGGGAATGGGTGGATCCGAGGAAGGGATGATCGTCGGTGATTCCGGGATCTCGATGTCCCCGGGCGCCATGGTCGTGCCCGCCCCCGGGACGATCCTGCCTCCTCCTGGGATCGAGTCGGCCCCGACCCAACTGGATCCGATCCCGAGTACCTCCGGGTCACAGCCGGCAAGCCCGACCGGCGGGACGGGAAGCGCCAACCCCTCCTCGACCCGGGGGGCCCCGGCCAACAAGCGGTCGGGGTACGAGGCGTACCTCCCCAGGGGGAGCGGCGCCCGGCGGCGGACGAACGACGTGGCCCGGGCGATCCACTCGTCGCCCGACGCCGCCCGGCCGGCCCGCGCCGCGACCGCGCCGGGCGACTCGGAAGACCTCTTCGCCCACATCCCGCCGGTGGATGCCATCTCCGAGGCGACCGGCAAGTCCGTGAACCTCCCGGCCCCCCCGGCCCGGCCGGCACCGGCACCCACCGCCGCGACCCCAGCGGCGGCCCCCGCCCCCGAGAACGCCAGCAAAGCCGCCCCGACCGCCGCCGAGACAGTCTCGGCGGTGGAGGGGGCGGCGATCGCGATCCCCGGCCGCCTGGCGCCGGGGATCCGCCGATCCGAGTCGGTCGCCCCTTCGGTCGGGGGCGGTAGCGCCCCCTCGGCCGACGGGCTGGACTGGCTCAAGGAGAAGGGCTATCGGACGTTCCTTGACCTCCGCTCGGTGACCGAGATCGACCCGAAATTCGTCGAAGCCGTCAATGATCACGACATGTTTTACATTTCTCTTCCCATCGTGGCCGCCCATCTGGATCCCTCCCGCCTGGCTCGATTCGACGAACTCATCGCCCGGACCGACAATCGTCCGCTTTACTTCTGCGACGCCGACGGAACCCGCGCCGGGCTGATCTGGTATCTCCACCTCCGGACGGTCGAGGGCCTCGACGCCCAGTCGGCCGCCCAGCGCTCCGAGGAGATCGGGTTGACCGACACCCAGGCCCGGCTCGCCGAGGCCTACCTGGCGGCGCGGAAGCCCCAGCCGAAGGCGGCTGCCGCGGCTTCGGCCCAAGTGGTCGCGACCGCCAAGGTGGTCGAGCCGGCCAGGGCCCCCGAGCCGCAAGCCGGACCGACCCCGACGTCGGCCTCCCTCACGCCCGGGACGCCCCCGGCCCCTTCGGACACCCCGCCGGCCCCCATGCTCCCCGGCGAGGACCGGCCGCAGGCGTCGGCGACGCCCGATCTGTCGAGGTTCCGCGACGCCTCGTCCTGGCGATCGGTCGCGGCCTTGGTCCTCTCCGGGATCGGCCTGCCGCTGGCTTACTGGAGCAAGACCGCCCTCAACGGCGCCCGGTTGCCCCGCCGGAGGGCCAGTCTGCCGGCAGCGGAGCGGCGATCGCTAGGGTCTCCGGCCGGGTCGGATGCTTGAACCGGAGCTCGCGGGCGTGGAGCGCGATCCGGGGCCGACCATCGAGGGCCACCAGGGTCGATCGGGCCCCATACTTCCGGTCACCGACGATCGGGAGCCCTCGTGAGGCGAGCTGGACCCGGAGCTGATGGCCCCGGCCAGTGGTCGGCCTCAGCTCGACCCCGAGGGTCGTGTGACGACGCTCCAGGACCCGATAGGCGACGCTGGCTCGCTGGGCCCCCAGGCTCCCAGGTGGGACGATGGACACGATGTTGGTCCGCTCATCTTTCAGGAGCCAGTCCTCCCACTCCCCCGAGTCTTCGGGCCAGGCCCCTTCGGCTTCGGCGAGGTAGGTCTTGGCAACCGCGCCGGACCGAAATTGCTGGGAGAGCCGGGACGCCCCCTTGCTGGTCCGGGCCAGAAGGAGGACCCCCGAGGTGGGGCGGTCGAGCCGGTGGACCAGCCCGACGTAGACGTTCCCGGGCTTGGCGTGAGCCACTTTGAGGTAGGCCCGGGCCTCATCAATCACGCTCGGGTCACCGCTCGCGTCCCCCTGCGAGAGCATCCCCGCCGGCTTGTCGACGGCCAGGCAGTGGTTGTCCTCGTGGAGGATCGCGAGCATCGGGGCGTCCGTCGTCAGTCGATGAGGGGGCCTTCGCCGGGGTCGTGGTCGATCGGCGAGCCGTCGTCGACGTGGTCGATGACGACGTCGGAAATCCCGGGGGCGGTGGCCCCGTCGTGGGCGGGGAGTTCGTGGCGGTGGCGTTTGTCGAGGAGGTGTCCGACGTCGAAGCGCTCGCCGATGTAGTAGCGGCGGACGTCGGCGTTGTTGATGATCGACTCCCGGTCGCCGTAGGCGAAGACGCGGCCTTCGCGAATCACGTAGGTCCGGTCGGCGACCTCCAGGGTCTCGCGGAACTGGTGGTCGGTCAGGAGGATCCCCAGGTCGTGCTGCTCGGCGAGGTTCCGGATCTGGTCCTGGATCTCGCCGACGGTCTTGGGATCGATCCCCGCGAAGGGCTCGTCCAGGAGGATCAGCTTGGGCTCGGTGATCAGCGACCGGGCGATTTCGAGCCGCCTCCGCTCGCCGCCGGAGACGCGGTTGGCCTTGGTCTTCCGGATGTGGGTCAGGCCGAACAGCGAGAGCAGCTCATCCTGGCGGAACCTCCGGGCCTTCCGGTTCATCCCGGGGCGGGTCTCCAGGATGGCCATCAGGTTGTCCTCGACCGAGAGCTGCTTGAAGACGCTGGATTCCTGCGCCAGGTAGCCCATCCCGGCCTGGGCCCGCTTGAACATCGGGAGCCGGGAGACGTCCTGGCCGTCGAAGAAGACCCGGCCACCGTCGGAGTCGATCAGGCCGATGGTCATCCGGAAGCTGGTGGTCTTGCCGGCCCCGTTGGGCCCGAGGAGGCCGACGATCTCCCCCTGGTTGACGTCGAAGGAGACGCCGTCGACGACCTTGCGTCGACCGTAGAACTTCTCCAGACCTTGGACATCCAGCAGGGGCATTGGCCGATCCTCCTTGATCGATCCGGTCGTGCTCGACGGGGGCTCGGTCGGGGTTCCACTCATCCACGTTCCGAAGGATCCGGAGCCATCTTCGATGGGAGATTTCCGATTTCCCATCGGTTTGGATCGGGAGACTTTCGTCCTTTGAAATCCGCAATCCGAGATCCGGTTGATGGCCGACCGATCGGGGAACGGCTCAGCGGATCCACTTCATCCGTTCGAAGTAAGGGCGAAAGGGGATCCGAAAGTCGCGGGTGATCCGGATGTCGGGACCGAACGGCTTGCCGTGGGGCCAGTAGACGAAGAAGGCCTTGCCGATGAGCATGGCCCGCGGGACTTCCCAGGTGGACCGCTCATCGATTCGCCAGTTGACGTCGTCGGACCTCCAGGCCCGGCCGTCGCTGCTCCTGGGGCTGTTGTCGCCCATCATCATGTAGTGGTCGGGGCGGATCGCGTACGACTTGCCGGTGGCGACGTCCTTCAGGGCGGCGAATCGGGCGGGGTCGGCCAGGAAGTCGAACATCTTGGTGATCCGGGCGAATTCGGGGGCGTCCTCGCGGTCCATTGACTCGTGGACGCCGGGGATCTTGTAATCCGGGTCCCTCGGGTCCTGGGTATAGTAGATATCGCGTTTCAGGACAAGGCCGCTCACACCCGCCTTGGCGCCCCGGACGGCGACGCCAACGGGGTCGAGGTCGCGGGCGGTGGGGGCGTGGGGGACACCCGGTCCGTCGTCGTAGGCCAGGCCCTCGTCGAAGGGGGTCACGCCGTCGATCCAGAGGGTCAGGCGGTCGTCGACGTTGGCGAAGGCGACGTCGTGGGCCCCGACGCCCCGGAGGACGGTCCCGGACTCGCCGAGCTTGACGTCGCCGTGGTAAAGGGTGGCCAGGCCTGTGAGGAGGTCGATCTCGCAGCGGTTGGAGACCCCGGCCTCGACCAGTTCGAGCTTGAGCATCCCGCCCGGCTCGATCGACGCCACGTCGACCCGCCCGGAGACTGTCAGGTCGCCGACCCAGTTGGGCTGGAGCCACCCCTCGTTGAGCTGGAGCCAGCGGTCGAACGGGTTGCCGCTGACGTTGGTGTTGTAGGCGTAGAAGTCGGTGACCAGGGTCGGGCGAGGGACCCGGGGGAGCGGGGCGTGACTCTCCAGGGCCGCCCACTGCTCGGGGTCGGGCAGGAGGTGGCGATAGCGCAGCTCGGACCAGTCCGCCCCGGTCGAGGCGGCGTCGAACCGGCCGGCGGTCGGGGCCGCTCTCCAGGCGCCGCCGGGGTTCCATCGGGCCCACTCGGGCTTGCCTTCGAGGGTCCGAGGGCGGTGATGGTCGTCGTAGACGAGCATCTGCATGGCCCGCTGGTGGATCAGCGGCTTCCGGCGGATCGCGAACGGCTCGTTGGTGCCGACCGGGCGGGCCTGGATATCGCCGTGGTTGATCCTCAGCTCGTCGCCGGGCAGGCCCACCAGGCGCTTGATGTAGTTGGTTTCGGGCTTCTCGGGGTAGTGGAAGACGACCACGTCCCACCGCCGAGGGCCGGCCGACCCGGGGAGGAAGGGGAGTTCATAAGGGAACTTCATCACCAGGATCCGGTCGCCCTTGAAGCTCGGGGCGTCGTCGACCACGGTCCGAGATCGGCAATTGACGCAGAGGCCGGACTCCTTGAGGTCTTGACCGGCGGCCCGGCGGCGGATGACGAAGTCCTCGATGTCGTCGGAGGCGTTGATGGCGTAGGTGTAGCCGCAACTCAGGCAGGTGACTTCCTTGTGCCGGCCCATCAGGGTGGGGGCCATCGAGCCGGTCGGGATCACGAACGCCTCGGCGTCGAAGCCGCGGATCAGGACGGCCAGGATGATCGCGACGACGATCTGCTCGACGAAGTCGCGCATCGTCTCCTTGGGCTTCTCCGTGGCCGGTTCGACCACCGACTTCAGAAAGCGCTTGGCGTCTTGGGTGGCGGTCCGGCTCATCGTGCGGGGTCCCAGGCGGTCGTGATCCACGGGTGGAGGCTACCGAATGTAACGTATTTCCCGGAGGTCGGGAATCCAGCCCAGCGACCGGCCGAAGACCCGGAGCGCGAATGCCTGGCCCGGCAGGTGGACCAGGAACGGCTTGCCCAGGAACCGGTCGCCCCGGACCACCGGGCTCGCCTCCCAGAATCGCGAGTCGTTGGAGACCGGGCTGTTGTCGCCCAGGACGAAGAATTCGTCGGATTTCAGGGCGTAGGGCTCGTCCACACCGAACGGCCTCCGGGCCCCCAGGGCGATGCTCCCCGTATAATAGATGTCGCGGTAGACCCGGACCCGGCGGACCTCCATCGAGCCGCCCAGCACGCCCAGCGCCAGCGGGCTGGCCGGCGGCCCGCTGCCGGGCCCTCGGGGGCCCTCGTCATCGATCGGTTCGAACAGCAAGACCCCGTCCAGGGCCACGGCGATCCGGCGGTCGATCGTCGACGCCTCCAGCCGGGTGAACCGGGGCGACCCGGCCGGCGACGACGACAGCCCGCCCCTCGGGTTCGGGGCGTCCAGGACCAGGCCGTTGCGCCGGACCTCGGGCTTGCCACGGCCGTCGACCGGCAGGATGACCAGGAACTGGTCGCCGCCGTGGTCCAGTCGGAGCGTGACCGACCGGACCTCGGGGCGGACCGAGACGTCGGCTTCGAGCATCAGGTCGAGGACCACGTTGTCGCCCCGAACCTCGCCGCCGTTGTAGGGGCAGAAGTCGCGGACCGCGCCGAACCGGCCGCGGTCGGGGTCCCAGTGGCGGTATTCGAGCCAGTCCTCGCGTTCGACCGAGCCCGGCGTCGGGTCGTGGACGAACCCAGTCCCTTCGGCCCGCCAGCCGCTCCGGGCGGCCCGCTTGTAGCGGTCGCCCCGGAACCCCCAGCGCGGGAAGCGGTCGGCGTCGGCGGGGACGAAGTCGTTGTCAAAGACCAGAATCCGCGTGGCCCGCTGCTCGTGGAGCGTCTTCCGGGCAATCCGGCCGTCGACGTGAAGGTCGCCGTCGACCACCTGGACCGACTCGCCGGGGAGGCCGACCACGCGCTTGACGTAAGCCTGCCCGGGCTCGGCCGGGCTGTGGAAGACGGCCACCTCCCACCGCCTGGGCCTCCGGAAGTCGAACAAAAAATTCTGGACCAGGAGCCGGTCGCCGTTGCACTCGACAGCGGCGACCCCATTCAACCCGTCCTGGCCGCAGTTCGGGCAAACCGGCCTGCTTGACCGCCCCTGCTCGTCCATCCCGACCGCGAACGGGAACCGGCAGTTCGGGCAGGTCCATTCCTTGTGGAACCCCAGGAGCGTCGGCGCCATCGAGCCGGTCGGGACCACGTAAGCCTCGGCGGCGAAGGTCCGGAGGACCAGGATCCCGATCCCCAGGAGGACCAGAAACTCGACCGACTGCCGCCGGACCCCGTCGCGACGAGGCGCCCCGAGCATGTCGACTCCGGCCGTGGTGGGTGATCCTGATGCCATCGCGCCCGCCTGTTTCACGAGAACCACCGCGACAAGGGCAGAGGGGTCTGGTCCCGATCGTTCACCGCGTGATTTCGTGGACCGCCCCGGTCAAATTTGGATGGAAGGTCAAGCCGGCCTTGTCGAAATCCAAGACGAGGTTCGCAGGGAGCTTCCGGTCTGTGTCGCAGTAGTCCCTCATGTTCGAGGAGCAGAATGTTTCCGTTCCTCGCCGAAAGAGAGGGTGTGGAGACGCAATTCGGCCTGTCCATCACGGATCCAGCCCGGGGGCAGACTGTGACCGATCGACTCCAAGGTCGCCACCAGTTGATTCAGGTCGCCACGTAAGTACATCTTGCGGAAGACTTCCATCTTGGCACCTCACCAACTGGCCTCGCGAAGATCGATCACTCGTCGCCGTCGTCGAGGACCGAGAGGAACGCCTCCTGCGAGATCTCGACGTTGCCGACCTGCTTCATCCGCTTCTTGCCTTCCTTCTGCTTCTCCAGGAGCTTGCGCTTCCGGGAGATGTCGCCGCCGTAGCACTTGGCGGTCACGTTCTTGCGGAGGGCCGAGATCGACTCGCGGGCAACCACCCGACTGCCGATGGCGGCCTGGATGGCGACCTCGAACTGGTGGCGCTCGATCTCGGCCTTGAGCTTCTTGACCAGCTTCCGGCCCCGACGCTCGGCGAAGCCCCGGTGGACGACGATCGAGAGGGCGTCGACCTTGGCCCCGTTGACCAGGACGTCGAGCCGGCAGAGGTCGTTGTCCTTGAAGCCGATGATCTCGAAGTCCATCGTCCCGTAGCCGCGGGTCGAGCTCTTGAGCTTGTCGTAAAGGTCGTAGATCATCTCGGCCAGCGGCAGCTCGTACGAGAGGATCGCCCGGGTGGGCGTCATGTACTCGGTCTTCTGGTAGATCCCCCGACGGTCCTCGCAGAGCTGCATCATGGCGCCGATGCAGTCCGAGGGGATGATGAAGTTGACCCGGGCGACCGGCTCGCGGAACTCCTCGATCTCGCCGGGGTCGGGGATCCTCGTCGGGTTGGAGATGTGGAGCGTCTCGCCCCTCTTGGTGAAGACCTCGTAGGTGACGTTCGGGGCGGTCTGGACCAGCGAGATGTTGCTCTCGCGCTCCAGTCGCTGCTGGACGATCTCCATGTGGAGCATTCCCAGGAACCCGCAGCGAAAGCCGAAGCCCAGGGCGTCGGACGACTCGGGCTCGTAGGTGAAGCTGGCGTCGTTGAGCGAAAGCTTCTGGAGGGCCGTCCGCAAGTCCTCGAACTGGTTGTTCGTGGCCGGGAAGAGCCCGCAGTAGACCACCTGCGACGGCTCCTGATAGCCGGGGAGGGCCTCGGTGGCCGGGCGGTGGGCGTCGGTGATCGTGTCGCCGATCCGGACGTCGGCAAGCTGCTTGATGTTGGCCGAGACGTAGCCCACCTGGCCGACGCCCAGGTCGGCGCAGGGGGTCTCGCGGGGGCGGAACCGGCCGAGGCTGATGACCTCGTGCTCGGTCCCGCCAGCCATCAGGCGAATCTTCTGGCCGACCTTGAGCATCCCGTCGATGACCCGGACGTAGATGACCACGCCGGCGTAGTCGTCGAACTTGGAGTCAAAGATGAGCGCCCGGAGCGGTCCGTTCACGTCGCCCGGCGGCGGGGGGACGCGGTCGATGATGGCCCGGAAGATCTCGGGGACGCCGACTCCGGTCTTGCCGCTGACCGAGAGGATCTCCGACCCGTCGATCCCCAGGGTCGACTCGATCTCCTCGCGGATCTCGTCGGGGCGGGCGGCCTGCATGTCGATCTTGTTCATCGCCGGGACGATCGCCAGGTTGGCGTTGATGGCCGCGTAGGCGTTGGCCACGGTCTGCGCCTGGACGCCCTGGGTGGCGTCGACCAGGAGGATCGCCCCTTCGCAGGCGGCCAGGCTCCGCGAGACCTCGTAGTGGAAGTCGACGTGCCCCGGCGTGTCGATCAGGTTGAGCTCGTAGACCTGGCCGTCGAGCGTGTAGTTGATCGCCACCGCCCGCGCCTTGATCGTGATCCCGCGCTCGCGCTCCAGGTCCATGTCGTCCAGGAGCTGCTCGCGGAACTCGCGCTGGGTGATCGCGCCGGACTGGAGCAGGAGCTGGTCGGCCAGCGTACTCTTGCCGTGGTCGATGTGGGCCACGATGGAGAAGTTGCGGATGAACTTGGGATCGACGGCCATGGGGGTCCCGGTGGGAAAGTTACGAGCGGGCCTCGCTGGACTCGGCGGGCGTCGGCCTGGCGAGGGACGATCCGTCGACAGATTGTACGCTAGAGTAACATCCCGGGTTCGCGGCGCGAGCCCCCCATCCGCCGACCCCCGGAGCGTCCGGGGGTGGGCGGCCCGCCGATGGTCGGCCCCCGTCAGTTGTTCGACGGCCCCAGGAGATCATTGACGACTTCCTTCTTGAGATCCTTGCCGGTCTTCTCGACCTCCTGCTCGAACGACCGGGCCCGGCGACGAACTTCGTCCTTGGCCCCGCCGACGGCCTTCTTCGCGTCGCCCTTGGCCTGATCCACGGCGTCGCGGGCCTGGCCCGAGAGCGATTCGACCTGCCCGCCCGTCTCGGTGACGGCCCGATCCACCCGCCCGCGGCCCTCGCCGACGGCGCGGGCGGCGCGGCTTTCGGCCTGGCCGACCTGGGCATCGATCGCACCGGCGGCCTGGCGGACGTCCTGCCCGTCCTGCCGCAATTCTCGGTCGAGCGCCGCGGGGGCGTCGGCCGCTGGCGAGCTGGTCGCGACCGGCTGGGGCGAACCGGCCTCGGCCGCGACCGACTGCGCCGGAAATTCAACGACCGGGAGGGAGGCGGCCGAAGGCGGGGCCTCGGTCCCGCAGCCCAGCGGCGCGGCGAGCAGGGCCAGGGACGCGATGGTCGGGGCGAGGAGGCAGCGTGTGTGGTTCATGGTCATCCTTGATGTCCTGGAAAAATCCTCAAGCCCGGGGCGATCAACGGCTCTGCCCCGGCGCGGGCCCATCATACGAGCCTGCCCGACCCCGGCAAGGTCGCTTTCGATCCACCGGACCCGGTCGAGACAGCCCCTCGGCCCCGCGTTAAGATGAATGCCAAGCGTGCCCCGTTCGTCCCTCTCCTGCGAAGCTTGGCGGCCCGAACCATGGACGTCCCCCTGGACCCGGAGATCGAGCAGGTCGTCCGCCGGAAGGTCGAGAACGGCGAGTATCCCTCGGTCGAGGCGTTGGTCGAGGAAGCCCTCTTCCTCCTCGTCGAGCGTGATTGGTCCCGCCGCCAGGCCGAACTCCGGGAGAAGATGCCGTCCGCCTTCGGCGACGACCCCGAATCTCCGATCGAGGGTGAACTCCCATGAGCCGCGAACCGACCCCGATCACCCGCCGGTCCTGGCTCCTCGGGACGCTGGGGGCCTGCGCCCTCGGCCCCGACCCTGCGCGGGGGGATGCCGCACTCGGAGCGATCCGGGCCAGGGCGCGCGCGGCGGGGATGGAACCGTTCGACGAGTCCGAATCGGCCAATTACCGGGCGATCGGCGACGCCCCCCGGGCCTTCCGCGAGGCGGCGCTGGGGATCTCCGAGGCGGTGGCGGCGGACTATCGCAAGCACTTCACCGACAAAGGGTTCGACCTCGACTGGCCCAAGGACAAGCTGACGGTCGTGGTCCTCCGGGGGCCGAAGTCCTATGCCGCGTTCGAGGGGGAGGTGCTCGGCGACGCGATCGGCGGCCACTTCGACTTGAAGGAGAACCGTCTGGTCATGTTCGACTTCCGGGGGCCGGGGGCGAACCCCAAGGCCCCGGTCCCGGAGCTGGACAACACGCTGGCGCTAGCCCACGAGACGATCCACCAGCTCACCTTCAACACTGGCGTGCTCCGGCTCGACGCCGACGTCCCGCTCTGCGTCAGCGAGGGGCTGGCCACCTACGGCGAGACCTGGGGACCCCGGCATCGGGGAGAGATCGGTTCGATCAACGTCCGGCGGAGGCGGGGGCTCGACCTCGGCCGCCGGCAGGGGGCCGGCTGGATCCCCCTGGAGTCGCTCCTGGGCGACGACAGGCTTTTGGAGGAGGAGAAGACCCAGCAGGCCGCCTACGCCGAGAGCTGGCTATTCGTTCACAAGTTGATGCGGGATCCGGCCCGGCTCCCGAAGTTCCGCGACTACCTCAAGGCCCTCCGCGAGACGCCCGACAAGGCCCGGCGGGTCGAGCTGGCGACGGCCCACCTCGGCGACCTCGCCCGGCTCGACCGCGAGATCCGGACCGGGCGCTAGGGGCTGGATCGGGGATCAGAGTTCAAGCGGGCGGAGGACGCCGCAGGTCAGGACCGAGTCGGCCAGGCGGTCGCTCAGGGCGGCGAAATCCGCGGTGTCCCGAGGGGCCGGGGCGAAGGTTTGCTCGCCCCGGGGCATCGCGGCGACGGTGTAAGTGGCGATGTCGTAGACGCCGAAGACCACCCGGACGCGCCCATCCCCCGAGGAGAGCCCCACTTCGCGGGCGACGTCATGGGCGGTCAGGGCGGCGTTGAGGTAGACCGTCATCTCCCAGAGTGCCGCGCGGAAGCCGGGCTCGGCCGAGGCGGAGGGGCCACAGCGACGCTCCAGGGCCTTGTCGGCGATCCGGACGACGAAGAGGATCCGGTCGATGATCGTCCGGAGCGAGTGGGTCTCGGCCACCGCGATGTATCCGGCCGGGGCGAGGTACAGGTCCACCGCCGCGGCCACGGCCCCGCAGCCGCTGTGACCCAAAACGACGATCAGGCGGAGGTCGCCCGCCAGGTGCCGGACGGCGTACTCGACGCTCCCCAGGCACTCGGTCCCCAGCACGTTGCCGGCCACCCGGACGATGAACAGCTCGTTGGCTGAGTGGTCGAAGATCAGCTCCACCGGCGCCCGGGCATCGGAGCAGCCCAGGATCAGCGCGAATGGATTCTGGATCGGGGCCTGGCCCGGGACCAGCGAGAACCCCAGCGAGAGTGGGTTGGAGGGGATCAACACCGGCTGGCCGTCGCCCTCGCCGAGGATCTCGGCCTGGACCCGGGCGATGATCTCCCCGTACCGCCGGTTGCCGTCGCGGAGGGCCTGCTCGGCCAACTCGGCGGTGTCGGACCCCTGGAAGTCGACCGGCTGGTAAGGGTCGTAACGATAGATGATGTCCATGACTGCGTGGCCCCGGTCGCCCTCGATCCGATCCCCCTGGAGATTGAACCACGAGGGCCGGCCGGATGCCAGGGCTCAGCCGAGGACGGGGTTCAAACCCATGTTCTTGCGCATGTCGGCCCGCTGCTTCTCGTAGTTCATCAGGAGCTTCCGGTCGCGGTAGTGCTGGCGTTCCTTGCGGGCCTGGGCCCCGAGGACCAACCGGCGCTTGGGACCGCTGGTCAGCTCGCCCTTGCCGGCGTACCGTTTCCGGATCCGGATGGCGGGCTTCTCGCCGTAGGCGTCGAGGATCTCGTCTTCGAGCGAGACGAAGAACTGGCAGTGGCCGGGGTCGCCCTGGCGGGCACACCGGCCGGCGAGCTGGCGGTCGATCCGGCGCGACTCGTGACGCTCGGTCCCGATGACGTGCAGGCCCCCCTGCCCGGCGACCTCGGGACTGAGCTTGATGTCGGTCCCTCGGCCGGCCATGTTGGTGGCCACGGTGACCTTGCCCGGGCCGCCGGCCTGGGCCACGATCTGGGCCTCGATCTCGTGGTTCTTGGCGTTGAGGATCTGGTGCTCGATGTTCTCGGCGTTGAGCAGGGCGCTGAGCCGCTCGGACTTCTCGATCGACCGGGTGCCGATCAGGACCGGGACCCCCTTGCGGTGCCAGTCGACGATCTGGCGGGCGACGGCCAGAAACTTCTCGGACTCGGTCGAGAAGACCCGATCGGGCTCCCAGGCCCGCCGACCCGGTCGGTTGGTGGGGACCTTGAAGACGTTCACCTTGTAGACCCGCTTGAGCTCGCGGGCGTCGGAAGCCGCGGTCCCGGTCATCCCGGCCAGCTTCTTGTAGCGGAGGAAGAAGTCCTGGACCGTGACCCGGGCCGCGGTGATCGTCTCCAGCGTGATCTCCAGCCGCTCCTTGGCCTGGATCGCCTGGTGGAGCCCGTCCTGCCACTGGCGGCCGGGCATCATCCGGCCGGTGAACTCGTCGACGATCACGATTTCGCCGCTGAAGACGACGTAGTCGCGGTCCTTCAAGTAGGCGATCTGCGCCCGGAGGGCCCGCTCGACGTACTCGTAGAGGCCGTCCACGGTCAGGGTGACGAACGAGGAGTGGCCGGCGGCGACCTGGACCTTGCGGCGGCCGGCGGCGTTGAGCTCGGCCTTGCGCTCGGCCGGGTCGTACTTGAAGTCCTTGATCCGGACCAGCGTGGCGGCGAGCCCGTCGGCCCCGAGGTAGGCGGCGGCCTCTTCCTGGGTCGGCTGGTTGTTGGCCCCGATGATCAGCGGGGTCCGGGCCTCGTCGATCAGGATGCTATCGGCCTCGTCCACGATCGCGAAGAAGTGGCCGCGCTGCACGGGCGGGTCGCCGCCGACGCTCGACCGGCCGAGGAAGGCTTCCTCGAACGACTTACGCTCGTTGGTCCCGATCTGGAGCCGCTTCAATTCGTCGCGGAGGTAGTCGAAGCCGAATTCCTTGCTGGTCCCGTAGGTGATGTCGCAGGCATATGCGGCGCGGCGGGCGGGGTCGGGCTGGCCGGTCTGGATCGTCCCGACGGTCATCCCCAGCATCTGGTAGACCGGCGTGTTCCACTCGGCGTCGCGGGAGGCCAGGTAGTCGTTCACGGTGACGACGTGGACCCCCTTGCCGGCCAGGGCATTGAGGAACGCCGGGAGGGTGGCCACCAGGGTCTTGCCCTCGCCGGTCTCCATCTCGGCCAGGCATCGGTAGTGGATCGCCGCGCCGCCGACGAGCTGGACGTCGTAATGCCGCTGCTTGATGGTCCGCTTGGCGGCCTCGCGGACCAGAGCGAAGGCCTCCACGAGCAGACCGTTGAGCGAGTCGCCCTGACGGGCCTTGAGCTTCAGGGCAGTGCTCCGGACCTTGAGCTGGTCGTCGGTTTCGGCCTCCAGGCCCGGCTCCAGGAGATTGACCTGCTCGGCCAGGAGGGCGAAGCGGCCGAGCCGCCCGGCATGCGTCGGCGCCGCGATCCGCGACACCTGATTGTACCACTTCGGGCCGAGTTGGCTCGCCATGACCCCGATCTCCCGGTTCCCAGATTCGATGCCAAGGCCGCCCGGCGCGCGCGGCCCCGGCTTTCATCGTAACGGGACGCCCGCCCGCCCGATCTTCCCGGGCCGGCCGATCAATGGGCCCCGGGCGGCCTGGGCGACGGCCGGGCCCGACGGATCATCTCCGCCCCGAACTTGGTCAGCTTGAGGAAGTCGGGAGATTTCGCCTCCAGCGGGCCGAGGCGATCCACCCAATCCAGGAGCATCTTCCACTTGTCGCCGGCGGTCGGCTCGCCCGGCGGTTCCGAGCGTGGTGCCTTGTCCCAGTAGATCCAGTTGTCCCGCGAATCCTTGAGGAAATATCCGAGAGTCTCGGGATCCGACCAGATCAACAAAATCTCCGGTGCGTCTCGGCCCGCCGGAGACTTCCCGGGCCGACCCCGGAGGAAGTCGGCGAGCCGGGCGGCACCGAGAACCTCGAGGTCGCGGCCGCCGAGCAGATCGGTAGCATCGGCCCGCTTCCAGGGGAGCCCGGGACGGATCGAGGTCGGCGGCGGCACGTTCCGGATGAAGGTCAGGGCCTTATCGACGCCCCGGGCCCGGAAGTTCCGGTCCTTCTCCACCCAATCGATGTCCTCGGGCAGGATCACGCCATCCTTATCAATCACGACCACCCGACCCTTCGCGACCTCGGCCACGGCCACCGGCTTCCGGTAGGTCAGGCGGACCGAGAGCCGACCGAACGACCGCTCGACCGACCGGACGTCCTCCACCCAGGGGCAGCGCCGAAAGTCTTTCTCCAGCTCCTTCAGATCGACCGAAGGGACCGAGAGCCGCCCCTCGCGCCTGGCTTCGACGCCGACCCGATGCAGGAGCCCGGCGGCTCCGGTCGGGATCCAGGGCGGCGGCTCGGGGACGAGTTCGATCTCGGAAAAGGCAATCTGGTGCTGGGGTTGCGCCTCGACGTAGTCGGTCACCACTTGCGAGATCCGCGTCACCCCGAACCAGGCCAGGCCGGCGACCAGGAGCCCTCCGGCGAGCGCCCCGGCCAGCTTGGGAAGGGAGACCCGCCGCGTGGCCGGCGACTGGACCAGCCGCGCGAACCTCCGCGAGGGGGCCGGGCGGGCCTCCTCGGCGTCGTCCTCCGGCCCGGCCCGGGGGGATTCGCGGGGCTCCGTCACCGGCGGACCTCCGTTTCCTGGCGAGGGCCCGATCGCTCCCGCCCTACCAGATCTTGATCTGCAATTCTAACTCGTGGCCGAACTGCTGGCGGACTTTCTGACGGACCAGCTCGATGAGCTGGAGGACGTCGGCCGACTTCGCGTCGGGGCGGGCGACGATGAAATTGGCGTGCCGGTCGGACACCTCGGCCCCGCCGACCCGCTGGCCCTTCATCCCGGCCCGCTCGACCAGGGCCCCGGCGGACACCTCGGGATTCGGATTCTTGAAGATGCACCCCGACGACTGGTGGCCGTAGGGCTGGTTCTCCTTCTTGATGATCCAGATCCGCTGCATCCGGCGGACGACCGACTTGGGGTCTTCGGACTCCAGTTCGAAGCCGGCCGAGAGGATGATCGGCTCGTCGAGGTCGGACGACCGGTAATCGAACCGGAGGTCTTCGCGCTCGCGGACCTGGACCGCTCCGGAGTCGTCGATCACGGTGACCCGGCTGACGAAGGTCCCGATCGCCCCCTGCCTGCCGCCGGAGTTCCCCCGGAGGGCGCCGCCGACGGTCCCGGGGATCCCGGTGAGAACCTCCAGCCCGACCAGCCCGGCGCGAGCGGTCTGCGAGATCAGCGCGGCCAGCGGGACGGCGGCGCCGGCCTCGGCCCGGCCGCCCTCGATGGTCACGTCGGCGAAGGCCGGGCTCTCCAGGTGGATCACCAGGCCGGGGAACCCCTCGTCGCGGACCAGGACGTTGGAGCCGCCGCCGAGGAGCCGGACCGGGACCCCGGCCTCCCGGGCACGCCGGAGGAGCCCGACGGCCTCGGCCACGTCGCGCGGGCGGGCCACGTAGGCAGCCGGCCCCCCCAGGCGGAACCAGGTGTGGGGCGCCAACGGCTCGTCAGTCGTGACGATCGCGCGAAAGTCTTCGAAGGAATGCATCGGCTATCGTCCCCACGTCGCCGGCCCCGAGCGTCACCAGCACGTCGCCGGGTTCGAGATGCCGGTCCAGCTCACCGATCGCCCCGTCGAGGTCCGGGGCCCTCAGCGCCCCCTTCCCCGCCGAGGCCAGCGCCACCGCCAGCCCCCCGGCGATCGCCCCCCCCTCGGTGCCCTCCTCGTCGATGAGCAGCACCAGGTCGGCCGCCTCGAACTCGCCGGCCGATGGGGACTCCCCGCCCCCGAGCGGCCCGGGCCGATACGCGGCGCAGAGCCTCCGGCGGCCGAAAACCTGCCGGGCGACGCCCAGGGCCTCGCCGACCGCCGATGCCCCGGGAGCGTCGTCGTCCACCAGGGTGACGCCCCGGTAGCTCCCCCTCGCCTCGAATCCGCGGGCGACCCCGCCGAATTCCTCCAGCGCCTCCTGGATCGACCGGGCCGGCAGGTCGACCCGGCCGCACGCCGCGACGGCCGCCAGGGCTCCCAGGACGTGATGCCGCCCCGGGACCTGGAGCCGGACCTCCATCGCGAACCGGCCCCGGTGGAAGGCCCGGAAGCGATACCGCCCCCGGTCCTCGCGGAGGTCGGCCCCCCACCAGTCGTGGCCCGGCTCCAGCGAGAACCGCTCGACCAGGACGTCCCCGGCCGGGCGGTCGCCGGTCTCGTCCCCCACGCCAGCCAGGCCCAGGACATAGCCGCCCGGGGGCGCCACCTCGGCCCACCGGCGGATCGCCGCCGACCGGGCCAGGGGGCCGTCATCCCCGAGGATCAGGACCAGGTCGGGGCCCAGGAGATCCACTTCGGGTCCGTGGCCGGCGGCCTCGACGACGATGTGGGGGCCGAGCCCCAGCCGCCCCGCTCCGCCGAGCTGCGGGGCCGAGCCGCCCAGGACGACGGTCGGGTCGAGTCCGGCGTGGGTCAGGGCCCATCCGACCATCGCCGCCAACACACCCGCCCGACGCCCGCCGGTGGCCGCGACCCCGACCCCCCGCCGGAGGAGCCCACCCAGGATCTCGGGGCAAGACGCCTGCTCAACCCCTCGGCTCGCCGCCGAGAGCCGATCGGGGTGCTCGCGCGGGACACCCGGGCCGTAGACCAGGAGCCGGGCCGACCGGGGGAGGGACCGATGGGGATGCCCGGAGTGGACCCGGACCCCGAGCCGCCGGATCCTCTCGGCCTCGGGACCCTGGTTCGGGACCGATCCGGTGACCACGCAACCTTGCTGCACGAGCATCTGGGCCAGGCCCGTCATGCCCCTCCCGTCCAGGCCCACCAGGTGGGCCCGGTTCGGTCCCTGACCCACGGAGGCGAACCCCGTTCCCATCCGATCCATCGGCGAACGCCCCCTGAGCCCGAACGGAGGGCCCACGGCCGGTCGTTCGCCCCAACGCGGGCGGCAACCTCCGTCCTCCTCCAGACCTTGATATCGGCCCGAAGTGGACGACGCTCGCAACTATTCCAGAACGCAAAATCGGCCCGATCCAGAAGGTCGACCCGACCGGCATCGTAGTCGGTGCCTCCGGGGCCGTCAAGCGGCCGAGCGGAAGCGCGGACGCCCTGCCTTCCGGGGACGGCAGGCAGGGCGTCCGATCCGATCGGCCGGGCAAGGCTTCACTCCGAACCCTGGACCTTCACGACCTTGTTGTACAGGCCGAGGATCAGGATCGTCGGAACCCACTGGCCGACGAAATTCGCCGCGTGCTTCTGGCCGAGCAGGCGGAGGGCCAGCGAGAGCCCGAGCGAGCCGACCGCCAGGCTCAGGTAGGTGCCCGAGGGGACCTGACTGGTGTAATGCTCGATCGCCTTGGTAACTTCGCCTTCCTTGTGATCGTGCGGGGAAACCGAGTAGTTCGATGTCATGGACACGGTTTGTCTCCTCTATCAGGGTGACCTGGGCGGTTCTGCCGGGATCTTCAGGCAAACCGCGCGCCACCCGTCACGGACCGGCAAGCGGGAGGCGGATTGGGCGAGCCATCCGACGGCCGCCGCGCAAGCCCCCGCGCAAAGTCACCGGAGCAGGGCGTTGAACAGGAGCCGGAACGTCCCGTGCGGCTGACCCCGATGCTGGGGCGGGAAGCCGAACAGGATGACCCGACCGCTCCCATGCTTGACCTCGACCAGCGCGGCCTTCCCCTGGACCTTCTCAGACCCGAGCAGCCAGCCGCTCTCCAACGGGTTTCCCCTGGCATAGGTCGCCCAGACCCCGACGGTCGGGTCCGATCCCTCGAAGGCGAGAGATCGGTCGAAGTAGACCGACACCTCGTCCGGCACTCCGATCGTGAGAGCGCCCCCCTCGCTGGTGTTCGACGAGTGCCGGACGTCGCAACGGAGAATCGAGCCGGGGGCGTAGAACTCGGCCGACTTCAGGTCTTTCAAGACCTCCTTGACCGGCAGGCCGAGGGCTTCGATCGCGAACGGGCAGGAGTCTTCCAGGCAGACCAGGGTCCCGCCCTCACGGACGAAAGCCCGGATCGCGGCGACGCCCTCGGCCCCAAGCCCGCCGACGAAGGCCGGCTCGGACTCGCCGGGCTTGTACCCCTCGCGGAGCAGCCGGGCCGTGATCGAGGGGATCAGGACCGTCCGGAAGCGTCCGGCCAGCTTGCCGGATCGGATATCGGCCCTGAGGGTGCCCTTCCGGTCGTCCCAGCCTCGCCGATCATCCTGGCAGGTCCCCTGAAGCTCTCATATGGTCCTGTTGGGTGGTATCGGGTACGATCCCCGCTCATAGAGCGACACAGGCAAAAGAGGCCGAACATGCGAATCAGCCGGAGGGGGACTTCGACGAAGGGTTTCACCCTGATCGAGCTACTCGTAGTCGTTTTTATCATCGGGATCGTAGTCGCCTTGCTCCTACCCGCTATTCAGGCAGCCCGTGAGGCGGCTCGCCGTGCCCAGTGCTCGAACAACCTGAGGCAGATTGGTTTGGCTCTACACGGGTATCACGACATTTGGCAGAGCTTCCCGCCTGCCTATCTGACCCAACCCATGACCAGTCTCGAACTCGGCACGGGATGGGCATGGGGGACGCTCGTCCTGCCCTACTTGGATCAGAGGCCGCTGTACAACGCTGTGAACTTCGATCTGAGCTTCGGTGAGGCGGCAGCCCCGCCCGGCTACCGCGGCCTATTTGAGAATGGGACCGTGAGGCGGGTCAGCGTCTCGACGTTTCTCTGCCCAAGTGATGGGAGCGGTGATGGGCCGATTGACTTGGGAGTCGGCTCGGGATCCGTTGCTATCTCCCCCGGCCATTACATCGCCTCGGCGGGCTGGATGGACTCGTCTAAGACGCCTTTCCAGGGGACTGGCGTCCTCTACCCGAATAGCCGGGTCACCATCGCTGATGTCAGCGACGGGACGAGTGCAACTTTGATGATCGGTGAGCGATCCCGCAACGTTGCCGATGCCGCCTGGCCCGGCACCTTTGGGAGTCTTGCGGAACCTGCGCCCCTCTGCACCAAAGCTGGTTGGCCTATCCGATCATGTGTCGGGATGATGTTTCTGCTAATGGGGAGGACAGGCCCCTCATCCGATGTCGTCAGCGGGAGCATCCCTGGCGGAAACACCCCGAATTACCCTGGGGCTGGAGCGGATGGCTTCTGGAGCCAACACCCAGGGGGCTGTAACTTCTTGTTCTGCGACGGCTCGGTCCGGTTCGTCAAATCAACGATCTCTTCGGACACCTTCGCATCTCTGGCTACTCGGTCGGGTGGGGAAGTCGTGGGGAGCGATCAGTATTGAGCGTGGATTAGCCAGCATTCCAAGGCATATCAACGGCTCGCCACAAAGGGCGCGTAGGCCAGGGTCGGGGGCCACTCGCCGTAGAGGAAGCGGGTCAGGAGCTTTGTCTCCTGGAGGTTGAGCATGAACCAGTCGCGGTTGGTATCATGCCCCGCGTACTTGTGATAAAGCTCGGGCATCCCTTCCCCTTCCCAGGGGTGGCCCTTGGTCCGCTCGTACCAGGCGGCCACCTTGTCGACGCCGTCGGGATTGGCCGAGGGGACCAGCAGCAGGATTGTTTGGTCCAGGATCTCGCGGGTGGCCGGGTCGTCGCCGGCGGCCAGACCGTGGAGGAGTTCCATCGCCATCAGGGTCGAGGCCGTCTCGGTCGAGTGGATCGAGCAGGTGATCAGGACGACCGGCTTGCTCTCGCGATCGGGGTCGAGGGATCGCCTGCTCCCCTGACTTCTGTCGGGTCGATCGCCCGGGGGCGAAGGGTTGGGATGGCTGGGGCCGGGCTGGGGCCGGGGTAGCGTCGGCTGGGCCAGCGAGCGTTGCAGCTCCTGGTACTGGTCGAGACGCCGGATGGTGTCTTCGGCGGAGACGATGGCGACGAGGTAGGGCCGCCCTTCGGTAGTCCGGCCCAGCTCGCGGACCGTCACCCGGTCGGAGCCGGCGTCGACCTTCCCGAAGTAGTCGACGACCGCCGGCCAGGCGGCCAGCCGGAAGTCGGCGCCGGGGCGGAAGCCGAGGTGGGCCTCGGGCGAGGGGACGTCGGCCCCGAGGCCCGCCAGGGCCAGGAGCAGAGCCCCGACGGCTCGGGCGTGCGGTCGCATGATGTTCGATCCCCCTCGGGCCCCTCCGCCGCGCGGGCTCGACGTTCCGTCCGCGCCGGACGTCCCCGCGGCCGGTCGATTGTCGGAGGGCGGGCGGGCGGCATCAAGGCCATGGGGCTCTCGGCCCGCCTCGATCATTGATCGGAGGTCTTCTCATCCTATATTATGAGGAGAGCGGCCCGGAGCCGTCGCCCTGTTTACCCCATGGAAGGAGTCGCCATGATCGCCCTGCATCGCGACGAGCCCCGGATCCTCGGCCCCCTGCCCGGCCCCAAGGCTCAAGCCTGGCTGTCCCGCGACGACGCGGTGATGTCTCCCTCGTACACCCGAACTTATCCCCTGGTTGTCCGCCGCGCCCGGATGGCGATGATCGAGGACGTCGACGGCAACCGATTCCTCGATTTCACCGCCGGGATCGCCGTGACCGCCGCCGGCCACAACCATCCCGAGGTCGTCGCCGCGATCCGGAGGCAGGCGGGCCGGCTGATTCATATGTCGGGGACCGACTTCTATTACACGCCTCAGATCCGGCTCGCCGAGCGGCTGGCCCGGCTTGCCCCCGGCGAAGGTCCCAAGCGAGTCTTCTTCACCAACAGCGGGGCCGAGGCGGTCGAGGCCGCGCTGAAGCTGGCCCGACGCCACACCGGGCGGCCCCGGGCCATCGCCTTCCACGGGGCGTTCCACGGCCGGACCTACGGCGCCCTGAGCCTGAGCGCCTCCAAGCCGATGCAACGGCGGGGGTTCGCCCCGCTGGTCCCCGAGATTCACCACGCCCGCTACGGCGACCTCGACAGCGTCCGCTCCCTGTTCAAGACCACCTGCCCGCCCGACGAACTGGCCGCGATCTTCGTCGAGCCGATCCAGGGCGAGGGAGGATACATCGTCCCGCCGGCCGACTTCCTGGCCGGACTCCGGGCGATCGCCGACGAGGTCGGCGCTCTCCTGGTCCTTGATGAGGTCCAGTCCGGGCTGGGCCGGACCGGCCGGATGTTCGCCTCGGAGCACTGGGGGGTCGCCGGCGACATCGTCTGCCTGGCCAAGGGGATCGCCAACGGCCTCCCGCTCGGCGCGATCGTCGCCGGGGCCGGCGTGATGGACTGGCCCAGCGGGAGCCACGCCTCCACCTTCGGCGGGAACCCCGTCGCCTGCGCCTCGGCCCTGGCCACGCTCCGATTGATCGAGGGCAAGTACATGGCCAACGCCCGCCGGAGGGGCCAACAGCTCATGGGCTCCCTCCGCGCCCTGGCCGCGGATCACCCCGCGATCCGGGAGGTCCGGGGGCTCGGCCTGATGATCGGGATGGAGGTCCAGGCCGAGGGCGCCCCCGACCCCGCCCTCCGCGACCGGATCATCGAGCGGGCCTTCCACCGGGGCCTGCTGCTCCTCCCCTGCGGCCCGAGCACCGTCCGGTTCTGCCCGCCCCTCTGCCTGACCGCCCGGCAGGTCGAGACGGGCGTGGCGATCCTGGACGCGGCGATCGGGGAGGCATCGACCGATTGATCGGTGGACCGGGGCGGGCAGGCGATTGCGGGGGCGGGCGGTTCGCGGCATACTCGGGTGAGTGGTCCGGGGTTCCCAAGGGTCGTCGGGGCCGGGCCTTTCGTCGATTCATCCCCGGGGAGGCCTGCGCCCATGACTCATCGACCGAATCGCCGTGACTTCCTCCGCCAGGCCGCCATCGCCGGGGCCGCCGGCTCGGTCCTGGGGAGCGCCCCGGCCTTCGCCCGGCCGGGCCCGAACGACCGGGTCCAGTTCGCCTGCATCGGGGTCGGCGGCAAGGGGGAGAGCGACACCGTCGACGCTGGCAAGCACGGCGAGATCGTCGCCCTCTGCGACTGCGACGAGCGGATGCTCGACAAGATGGCCGCGAAGTATCCAAACGCCAAGAAGTACTTCGATTACCGCAAGATGCTGGAGGAGATGGGCGAGAAGATCGACGCCGTCACCGTCAGCACGCCCGACCACACCCACGCCCCGGCCGGCGCCATGGCCATGCGGATGGGCAAGCACGCCTTCATCCAGAAGCCGCTGACCTGGTCGATCGAGGAGGCCCGGGTCCTCCGCGGCCTGGCCGCCCAGAAGAAGCTGGCCACCCAGATGGGCAACCAGGGGACCGCCGCCGACGGCTTCCGCCGGGGAGTCGAGGTGATCCGCTCGGGCGCCCTCGGGCCGATCAAGGAGATCCACGTCTGGACCAACCGGCCGATCTGGCCGCAGGGGATCGCCCGGCCGACCGACACCCCGCCCGTCCCTGCGACCCTCCACTGGGACGAGTTCCTGGGATCGGCCCCCGAGCGCCCCTACAACCCGGCGTACCACCCCTTCAAGTGGCGTGGCTGGCTCGACTTCGGGACCGGGGCCCTGGGCGACATGGCCTGCCACACGATCAACGTGGCCGCCATGGCCTTGCACCTGTTCGACCCGCAGACCGTCGAGGTCGTCGAGACCTCGGGCATCGTCGACCGCGAGACCTACCCCGCCTGGTCGATCCTTAAAACCCACTTCGGCGAGCGCGACGGTCGGGCCCCCCTGGACCTGATCTGGTACGACGGTGGCGACAAGCTCCCCAAGGAGAAGCAGTCCGAGATCAAGCAACGGCTCCACGGCCGCGAGAAGCCCGGCAGCGGACTGCTCCTGGTCGGCGAGAAGGGCTCGTTCTTCTCCAACAACGACTACGGGGCCGAGCATTCCCTGATGACCAGCGACGGCGGGAAGCTGGAACTCCCCCCGATCGAGAAGACCCTCCCCCGCTCCCCCGGCCACTTCCAGGAGTGGGTCGAGGCCATCACCGCGAAGGACCCCAGCAAGGCCCTCTCGAACTTCGATTACTCCGGCCGACTGACCGAGACCGTCCTGCTCGGCGTCGTCGCCCTCAAAATCGGCGGGAAGATCGAGTGGGACCCCCAGGCCATGAAGGTCAAGAACAACTCCGACGCCGACCAGTACCTCCGGCGCGACTACCGGAAGGGTTTCTCGATCCACTCCTCTTGATCTGCCATCGGATTGGCGTCGGACGAGGATGATGGATCCGCGAAACCGACGCGGACGGATCACCGACGACCGGATCCGGCCCCGGGGTCCCGCGTGACCCCGGGGTCCCCCCCGGGTCGCTGGCTCCGGGCGTGGTGGAGCCAGGGTTCGACCCGTCGGGCCGGCCTCCCGCCTGGAAATCGGCCCGGGAGGCTCAATTGGCCCCGAAATCGCTCGCATCGGGGCTGCGGGATCCCTCGAAACGGGGCCCGGGGAGCGGTCCGAGGCGGCCCGGGTGGCTCGGAGCCGCCGGGACGTCCGCCCGGGGCGTCGGGGCGAGGCCCTTCGCCAGCCCGGCGCGGAACGAACCCGAGAGCCCGGTCGGGCTCGACGGCGAGGGGGCCTCGGGAGCCGCAACCTCAGCGGCGGCCCGGGCTTCGGCCTCGACCACGCGGAACGAGTCGAGCGTCTTGAACAGCTCGCGGCTGGCCGCCGCCTCGTAGCGACGGGCCAGGGTCGCCTCCCTCGACGGGTCGAACCCCGCCCGCGCCGGGGCGCCCGCGCGGTCGGCGTCGATCCGCGCAAGATCCAGCGTCTCGGCATGCTCGCGGAGCCGGGCGATTTGCCCGTCGATCCCCTGGGCCAGGGCCGGACGAGCCCGGCCGGTCGGGTCGCCCGCCTCGACTTCCTCGGCGAGGTCCCGGATCCCCGAGCCCGAGGGGTCGGACCACCGGACGCCCATCAGGTGACAGAGCAGCTCGCCCGAGGCCCGGTCCCACCCGCCGCCATCGAGCCGCCGGCCGAGCCCTTGCAAAACCTCGACCATCCGCTCGACCCCCTCCGGCATCGACCGGAGCTTCCGCGACGCGGCGGCCGGTTCGTCGCCGATCGCGGCCAGGGTCGCCTCGACCTCGACGAGCCGGGCCTCGTCGAACGCCTCCTCGGCGTGTGCCGAGTGATAGGCATGGGCGGCCAGCTCCTGATCGCCCGCCCGCTCGACCCGGACGGTAAGCCGGGCGAGTCGAAGGACCAGGAACCGCCCCATCTCGCTGGCCGGCCTCATCTCGGCCAGCATCGCCCCCGATCGGCGGTCGACCTCGGCCGCATCCCCCTCGGCCAGGACGACCCCCTCGCCGGCCAATCCGTGACGCAGGGCGTTCCTCGAAGAGATCGCCTTCCCCTCGGCCGACTTCGGTCCGCGAGACAGGCTCCCGTTCCGGCGAGCGGCGGCGATCTGGGCTTCGGTGGCGGGCATCGGGAGGGCTCCGGGTCCGGGGTGTGGTTTCGGCGTGATGTCTCCGGTCTTCAATAAGATCGTCTTTGCGATGGGCGGCTAAGCTGACAATCTCGGTGGTCCAAAGAAAAATCGACGGGATTTGGCTCCTACCGTGCAAATCCTCGAACGGTAACGAGCTTGGGGGTTTTACGAGTGGGGAAATCGGCTGCTTCGTCCGCCCTACGGTCGTGAAGAGTCGAAATAAAATCAGGGTCCGAACTGACTGAAAGACACTAATTGCTTGCAATCAAGCAATTGGTTTGAAGAAAATCGTTAGGAGGAAATTATCCCCTTTATTTCCACCTGCACTTTGCTAGAATTGACAGTAGTGAGTGACGATGGGCTTGAGAAAGTCCTACTCGATTCTTGTGGAGATGACTACCGACCACTTGACGCAAGGGGTGCCATTGGGAGATGTTAAGATATGGCTGGGGACGCGGCAAGGCCAGTAAGTCGCTGAGCAGGAATAACTAATCATGCAAAGCCATCGATTGACTACAAAGAAAATGATAACATTCATAGCATTTGTTGCATTAACGATTTGGCTTCACGGAGTTCTGCAAGAGGGATCGAGAAGATTAATGATTTCGAAAAATCACGAACATGAAGTAATAAAATATAAGGACGATCCTTTTATGTTCAAAAAATATTTCAAAAAGTCTGATGGTTCCATTATATCTCTAGATGTCATCGAAAAACCCGGCCAGGACGTAAGGCCCGGTTACGTGAAGGGGTGGATTCAGGTAAAAGCGATTGACTCGAAAACAATGATCGACTACCACCAAAACCTATCGACAAAATATCGAAACGCTGCATATAAACCTTGGGTTATCCTTTTGGCCGACCCTCCTGTCCCATAATCGATTGTAGAGTCGAGGAGTGACGCGGTGGCTGATGCTCCGTTTTCACTCCCCGCTCATCGAACCGGACGGGCGGTTTTCCCGCATCCGGCTCTCGGACAAGAGCTCATGCCTTCGCCCACGGAAAGCTC